>JAALOO010000230.1_pt1 | contig 46777 bp, 33 predicted proteins | sample 7257641 | NCBI WGS metagenome assembly JAALOO01 (sample SAMN14085613, study PRJNA598686) | mite metagenome | biome: ENVO:01001000; feature: ENVO:01001002; material: ENVO:01001226; isolation source: single female mite from University of Michigan culture on fish food culture... ...
TGCTGCTGTGGTTGCTGCTGCTGTTGTCGAATAGCTGTCCGGCAGCGTCTAGACTGTGGTGGTTACTACCAGTGCCGTGACCACCAGTGACGCCCGAGGGTGGGTCGATGATCACCGAGACCTCGTCGAAGTGGTTGCACGCGTCACCGATGCGCACTCGGAACGTCTGCACCGAGTTGACCATGGCAACTGCTCAGAAGTGTGTGTGAAAGAGAGAGAAGGGGAGCAGAGCAGACAAAAAAGAGAAAGTGGAAAAAAGAAAAAATGCTGCAGTTGCCGCAGAAGAACGAAAAATGTGTGTGTGTGTGATGTGTACTGTGTAATGTGTGACTTAAAATGCTCTAAAGTGCTGCCAAGTGGTGTGCACCTGGTGTGTGCGCGTTGCATCTGATCAGTTCTGGTTCTTTACTGGTTGCTAGCGTCTAGTTGTGATTTAGGAACAAACTGTGTGACAGCAGCAGCACGATGCAGGCATAAATCACTACTCTACTTGGCTGCAGGCAACTACCATAGCTTTTCGAGAATTAAGAAGTGTCTGTGTGCTTGTGTGCTTGTGTCCTTGACTGTCTGAACGATCACTACTACTGTGGCATGCAACTGTGGTCGTCTTCAAAGTCGTCTTTGATGTTAGGTGCTGCAATAATTCACCCTTTCATCCTAATGAGGTAATGTGTTTTTTGTTTGTAAGATGAAAGGTGTAAGCTGACTCGGTAAAAAATTATGTAATAGCGTTTCTAAGAGCAGTTATGATGGTAGTGGTGATGGTAAAGGTAGAAATTGGAAAAATAAGTGCGCACTACTTACTTGGCTCCAAACCGTCAACCTTCACCTTGGACACGTCCGCAGGCGGTGTGACGTTGATGTCGACGGGCAACTTGGGCACCTGCTTTCCAGCGTAGGTGGCGTTCACCTTGTACTTGCCCGGCCCGGGCGGCGTGTATTCCACCGTGTACTGTCCGTTCTGGTGGTCGGTCACGCTGACGGGAATATCGCTGCCCTTCTCGTCCTTGACGGTGGGCACAAATTCACCGCTGCCCGCAGAGCGAGCATCCACCACAAAGTGCGTCTCCTTGTTTGGCTTGACGCCCTTCTCCAGACCAGGGCCGTAGAGTTTGATCTGAAAAAAGTACAATTAGTTATTGTTTGACAATGCAAGTGAAGTTCAAGTACCTTTGAAGGATCAGCCACGCCGCCAACCTCCACTCTGAAGGGGCTCTTGTTGATCGACACACCGCCGTAGTTGACCTGAACAGTGTGCTTTCCCAGCTTGTCAGGCGTGTACTTGACCTTGTAGGTGCCGTCCTTGTTGTCGGTGACCTTCGTCTCCACCTCGCGGTAGTCCGAGTTGTTCATCACCGATATCTCCGGCACCGGCTTGTTCTTACCGCCGCCCGCCTTGCGCGTGTCCACGGTGAACTCGGTAGGCTTGGCGATGACGACGCCCTTCGGGTTGAGGCCCGGACCGGTGGCCTCCACCAGCTCCGGCTTGAAGTCGGCCTTCTCGGTGATGATCGGACAGTAGGGCGAGTTGGGGATGTCGTCGCCGTCCACGGTGACGTGCACAGCGTACTCGCCCGGCGCCGTCGGGTGGTAGGTGACCTCTGCCGAGCCGTCGCCATTGTCCTTGCACTCGATCTTCGCGTAAGAGGGGCCCTCCACGGAGAAGCCCAGCGTGCCCGTCTCGCCGTTGGTGTCCACGGTGAACTTGGCCGGGTAGCCCACCATGCCGCCCTTCAGTCCGGGCCCGTAGACGACCACCTTCGACTCCTTCACCGGGCCGACCGCCACCTCGAAGGGACTCTGGAAGATCTCAGAACCGCCGTAAGCGACCTCCACCACGTACTTGCCCTCCTTCAGCGGCTTGTAGTCGCAGTTGAAGGTGGTGCCGTCCTTTGCCTTCAGCACATTGCACTTCTCCACCTTCCCATCAGGGCCAATCACGCGGACGGCGGGGTCGCCAGAGCCGGCGCCATCCGTCAAAATGCGGAACTCGGCGCAGTCGTTGACGCGGACGCCGGTCGGCTGCAGGCCGCGGCCCAGGGCGCGCACCTTTCGCGGGTCGCACGGCGGCGCCACCGTCGTTTTGAAGGGACTGTTGGGCACCGGCTTGCCGGCGTAGTTTACCGACACCGTGTGCGGACCTTGCAACTGTGGCTCGTACTCGCAGCGGTACTTCTTCGGATCGTCGCCGTCCTGGCGGACACGCAGCGGCACCGAGTTCGTCTTTCCCTTCGGATCGGTGATCTGCACCTCCACCTGGCCGAGGCCGGCATTGGTGGTGTCAATGTCAAAGTGCGTCTGTTTGCCCACCTGCGTTCCGGTCGGCTTCAGGCCGGGGCCCTCGCACTTGACCTTGGACGGGTCGCCGGGGTTGCCCTTGACCTCCACTTCGAAGGGCGACTTGGGCACCTCCGTGCCGGAGTACTTGACGATCACCTTGTGCGGGCCCTCCATCTTCGGCGTGTACGTGCAGGTGTAGGTCTTTGCGTCGTCGTCGTTGAACTTCACATCGACGGGGATCTCCTTGCCGGAGGGATCCTTCAGAAAGACGGTCACCTCGCCGTCGCCGGCGCTGAAAGTCTCCACGGTGAAGTTGGTCTTGGCGCCATTGGCCACGCCGGTCTTCTGCACACCTGGACCGTAGCAGCGAACGCGCTTCGGATTGTGCCGGGGCTTCGTCTGCGCGCCCGTCTTCAGCTTTGCATTGGGGAACTGCGCCAGGAAGGTCATCATGGAGAGCTCGTCCACCTTCGGGTTGACCATCTCCTCGGGGTTGACCAGCGGCGCCACGCCTAGCGACTCCTCGGCGATCTTCAGCGCCGCGGTGACGTTCTTCAGCCCATCGGCGGGCTTCCACTTGTCCCAGTCAGGACAGAGACCTGGGGCGCAGGAGTCGACAAGGGCGCCCAGGGCGATGCCGTTGTTCCAGTCGGTGGTGAAGTTGTTCACCGGCACGTCGGGCACCTTGTTCTGGATCCAGTTGAGGAGACGCTGCTTGGGCGTCGGTCCGCCCTTCTCCTTGTACATCGACTCGTCCTCGCCCTCCCACATTGGCATCGAGATGGAGTAGTGCAAAATGAGCATCCACATCACACCGCAGATCAGCTTCATCTTTCCGTCCACCACGTCGATGGAGTCTGTGTGTGCGTGTGGTAGTAGAAAAATGAACGATTTTTGATCAGGTTTAGCGTTTGTTGAAAAGCTGTTACTCACCAATGTTGACAATGCGCACTTTTTCCTCGTTCTTCAGAAACTGAATGGCAATGTTGACGTTTTCGATCTTCTGAGCGCGAACCTTTGGTCTTTTGTTGTAGGTGCCGATCTTCTTGCCGGCCAGCACCTCGACGAGGGCAATCAGGCGAATGCCATCAGAGAAGTCAGTGGAAAGATCAGCAATGTGCTTGTTCACCGTTTTCAGATGCTCGTTTGCCCATCTATTGTTTGACAAATGATCATTTTAAATAAAAATAATTTTTTAAAGTTTTTTAGTTGTTTACCTGGTAAAGGTGTTCTGCTGCATCTTCTTCCAGACGGCATCCTCTGCCAGGTTTTCCGTCATCCAGTCCTCATCATCTTCGCCCTTGCCCTTTGCCTTGCTACCACGGCGGATTGGCTTATCGTCGACGGGCATCGTTTAAACTTGCTAAAAACTATAAAATAAAAATTATAAAATTCAATTTAAATACTTGTATTTAAAATTGCAAAAAACTGAAACTAATTCTAATAGCGTTGATAGAGTAAACAACACTAAACTGAACAGTTAAAGCAAAAACTATTCGAGTTATAAAAAATACTACAGAAAACGGGCGAAATGCAGTGCAATCGGCAAACAAAAAAGAAAGGGAATGAGGGGGAAAAGAATGAGAAGGATGCAGGATGATTATATCAAAACAAAGCCTATTAAAAATAACTTTAAAGACGACGAGTAGCAAAGGGTTGAGACTAAATAGTTGAACACTGATGCCGTCTGCCTTGTTTGCATCTGCTGCCACTGGTTCTTAGCATTCACTGGCGTTTCTCACTTGTCGCAATGTACTGCAGTTCTGAAGTTTCTGTTTGCCAGGGATTACTTTACTCAACTGCCTCGGTTTCACTAGTACAGACGATGAAAATAGACAAAAATAGAGAAAGAAGAGAAGATGAGGCAAAGATGTGCCAGAAAAGAAGTGTATTGGGTAGTGGTGTTGGTGCCAGTGCTCTTCCACTGCTACTCAACAAGTCAAGTAATGCCAACACTGGCGTCGGCGGTATTGCAGCCCGGGTGTGCAGTCCCGGTGTGTGCACTGAACTGCTAAACTGCGGTACTTTTTTGCCCACCTCTTAAAGCATCATATTATGGCTGACTTTTGGTTAGTTGTTGGGCGTATGCTTTGCTTTCACTCGGCTTGTGTGTATGTGTGTGTGTGTTTTGTTACTAAACAGTACAGTGGCATTTGAACAGTCGCATTGGCTTCAAATGCAAAAATGATGCTACCTCTGGCCGCTCTGAGCACTTGTTTTTGCTGCCTGTCACTGGCCAAACCAGTGCTTGTGACTGACACTTTTGATGTACGTGCAATTTGTCGACACTACAGGAACATGGATGGCAAAACATGCAATGTTTGCCGATTCTCTATTTTTAAAAAACAAAATTGCAGTTTATATCAATCGTCAATCAAAAACTGTCAAATATCTGCAACGTAAATGACATCTTTAAATGCTTACATGTTTTGACAAATGATAGAAAATTGTTTCACAAATGCAAGTTTCTGTAATCTTTACTTAAAGTTTTGGTAAACATTAAAAAGCAATTGCAAGCACTAGTTCATTTTGAAACGAATATTACGATCGCAATGAACTAATTTAAAATGGTTAAAAACTACAATGCAGTTATAAACAATTTAGAAATTATGGAAACATTATGTCATAAAAACAAATTTGAAAGATATTTGCAACATAAAAGATGAGTAATAATGTAAACAAAACTGATTAACGGCATTAATGTGCGGATAAGCAAAACATTTAAATACCCATCTGGACTCACTTACCTTTACTGTACAGAACACGTTTTCTTCAGTGAAAAAGTTCTCTAACGCACACAAAACCTGTCACCACTTGAAGAAGAAGAAGATCAGTGCTTCAGTGGCGATCAGTTGATGTTCTTCAGTCGACGTTCAGCAAAACACTGAACGGCACTACTGATGCACTGGTGAAATACGTGGTGCAAGCCACACACACACAGTCCTCTGTTGCTGATATAATTTGCAAATTTTGTTGGCGTATTTTAGCCAACAAAAAGCGCTGAAATCAACGACTACCACTGCTCAGCTTTTGGTGAAAGTGAAACAGAGGGAGGGGGAGTGTTTGCCAGTTGTTTACCAAAATAACGAACAGTACGGGTGAGTGTGCCCACCGAAGAGTGGTAAAACGGTTCTGACAGCGGATACATTTGCATGGTGACACCGGTCTCTCTCTCTCTCTCTCTCTCTCTCTCTCTCTCTCTCTATTCGTTCTATTCCTCTGCGACTTTCCGCCACAAACCGATTGCCAACTTTTGCCATCGCCTGTTGTTCCTTCGGCGAGTGTCCTTGTAAGCTCTACTCAACTAGACTACCCGGATTCTATCCTTCTCTCGTCAGCTCGTTAGCTACTACTTCCATGGCAGGCTATTTTTAAACCAACTCAGCCATTCGGGTAAAGTTGGTGGTGGGCGAACTCAGATCTGTACACTGTGTTGAGCTGGGTGTGCTCGTGAGCTAGTCGAGTTTTGAGGTAACAGGCAGCGATTAGCCTCGGTCATGCTTGTTTTGCAGTAGAAAGTAAAAGTAAAAACACCCCAAACCACAAAAGTGCAATCGATCGAGCACCCGTCACTGTGCTCCGACCTATTGACAACCTTTGAAAAGTGAAAAAGGAAACTTAAATTTAAAAATATTTAAACATAGAAACAAAGCAGTTCAGTTCCTTAGTAGTCAAAAGTTGCCCAAGTTTTAGCAGTTGACAGAAATTGTATCCAAAAGTTAAGTTGCTTTACCTAAATATCAAGTAAAATAAAAACGTCACATAAAAAACTAGTTGCATGGGCGTATTGAAAGAGGTAAAGCAGGTTTTTTTGCGTAGTATGTTGTGATTTTATTAATTCAACTGTGTTGTGACAAAGGTACATTTTTCTACACCAGTTTTGCTGTCATATTCATGGCCATCGCAGAATCAGTGTTCATAAGCTGTCAAAAAGTAAAATATATTGATGCGGGAAAGCCATTGCTTGTAGTTGAATCAATCCTCAGTTGCTTGGCCTTTTCAACAGTGATAAAAATGGTGGTGGTAGTGGTGGTGGGTTCACGTCATGGTTGAATCGTGAAAATGACTAAAAATATCACCAGAAAATGCCAACCGGTAAACGCTTCAGCCCACATCATCCGACGTGTGATTCGGTAAAGTGACGCAGGCAAAAGCACAGAAAGCAAAGAAAGAAATGAAAGCATCACTGACTACACAACTGCAATATCTCCCGTTTCCTCGCCCCTCTTCTTCTTCTGTCAGCCGTCTTTGACGGTAAACATCAGCAGACAACTTCGACTTTAGGCACAGTGCAATTGCATTCAACAAGTACTCAGCAATGTCAATTGGTTTCCTCCCGCAATCATTTAGGCTTCTGCTCAACGTGACGCTCAATGCCTGCCGTTAATCCTTTCACTGGCAAACGATGTTTTGATCTGCCCGTCTTTTTGCCGATGACAGCAAAAATACCAGAACAGACTTGCCTTTTTGTTTTTTATTAGGTTATTTATTTTGCTCTTGTTGATACAACAAAGTACATACGTTTTAAAAAAAACTAACTTTTCAGTCAATATTCATGTAGCAATTGAAAAAATGTTGATTTTAAACTAGTGAATTCTAAATTGCATTTTTTTGTTGTCAATTTTGTATTTTTAAAATTAACTTAATTGTTTACTTTTAAATCAAAATTTATTTTGCATAAAATTGCAACTGGTAAAACTAACAATTTAGTAAAAAATTAAAAACAAAAAAAATTTATCATTTTGTAAACAATAGATGAATATTAGACAATGGTATTTTTTAGTAACTTGTTGTGTACATTTTAGTAAAAATAAAAAGTATGTGAACATTTATAAAAACAGTGCTTGATGAGCAATAGTTGAGTGTTCTGCTTCAGCAATGTGTCTTCCAATTTGTCAGTTACAAAAAAACTTTTCTAACACTTTTACTCATTCATCGTAGTTCACTAAATGAATGTGATCTTTATCAAAACGCAAACACACACTAGTTCATTGTGCTAATCAGCCTACAATTAGCAAAATGTGCAACTTTACACTAAGCAAACTGTCTTTTGTGTAAAAAAGATGACTAGTTTTATAGTACATTGTTTTTACTGTTCCACTTCCAAAAACTGAAAATTTTTGCAATAAATTTTTTCTGTAATAGTGCTGCACAGTTTTGACATTGCACAAATTTTTGTTTTTGTGAAATTCATCAAATCGCATTTTGCACACCAATGTTTGCTCGCACACAGTAGAGCGTTATTCCCTAAAAACGCATTTGGTTACTTACAATATTTCATTTTTTTCAACAAAACCCGAGAACATCTCAGCAAATTGTATTTCTCCACTGTCGCCACTGATTGCCGTTGCTGGTTGTTGTTCTTTGTGACTCGTTATAAATAGGTTCTTTTGTACTGCAGTCTCTGAAGCGAGTCGTCCGTTTGTTGCTGCTGCTGCATCTTCTTCTTTGCTTATTCAGTTTCCTTTTTACATTGGCAGTGTCTAGGCAGTGCAAAGAATATGTCTATCATTAATACTGCCAACTGTGTTTTGTGTGTGTAACTGCACTGTTGCTTTTCATTGCAATCATCGCAAATGTCGCAATATCAGCGCCTTTTATTAGTGCGAGAAAGATGTTCTGGTTGGCAGTTTTTTGCACCGTACATTGCCTCGACTTTGTTCGGACTTTTACCGCAAAGTTTCTGTTGGCGTATTTATTTATTTTGGCTAGCACAGTTGAGCAAAAGAATTTCAGCTAAGTAATTGACTGCAAACTTTGCTGTGGTTGCAATGGCGAATTGCCCAAACACAAATAACCATTAATGTCAACATGTTTTTATCGTTGAATTACTGACGCTTGATGAAAATCCAATTTTACATTAGAAATAACAACACTGGTTTTTTGTACTAAACAAAATTTTAAAGTTTTAGGTTATAGAATTTATTTAACAATTTTTATAAAATTTTGCTTTTTTTTAAATTTAGTTTGGAAAATAATAATAAAAATTAAAAACATAAAAGTATTTAAAATTAATGTAATAAAAATTAAAAGTCGTATAGTTGATTTGATTTGTTTTTACTTCCAAACTTTATTTAGAATTTGCCATGTTTTTCAGTGGTACGTCGTTTTAAATTTTTTGCCCTATTTGTTGTCAATTGTTTTGAAATTGCCGGTTTTGAGTCCTGTTTAGTTTTTTTAGGTTTTCGAAACCCAAAAGCACCTCGATTGGCAGTGAAATTTCGATTGACGCCATTAAAATCATTCAGTCGAGACAGTGGTAAATATGGCGGATGACTTCCAGTGGCCACTACAGGTGCTGCAGATATAGGGTTTGAAGGTTGCACCGAGACACTTTGCCGAATTTGATCATCTGCAAAACGGCCCCAAGGAAAGTCAGCCTCGTCGGTAGCAGTGCAGCAAGTCTGCCAGAGAAAACAGTGCATCAGCATGACAATTAAGAAAGCGCTCGTTAAATATGCTCGAGTGCATCTGGTGAAAATCTGGAAACCAATAAATGAACAAAAGAACAAAGGAACATTTGTAATGATTGGTCATTCAGTAGTAAAAAATTAAACAGGATCAATTTCAAAGACACTGTACCATGATTGAAGACGATTAGTGCTTGTGTATGTTTGAAAAGATTGTATGTGTAGAAAAAACCAGTAAATTGAATTTTGTAAACTAGTGATAAATGTTGTATTTTGAATATTAAAAACAAGTATGTATTCACTTGAAAAACGCAAAATTTAAGTTTTATTTGAAAGGGAACAAACTGCAAGAAATACAGAAAACTGATGCGGTGCACAAGAATATATAAAATTGTAAATCAAAGAGAATGTGCAGTGTTTTGTCAAAAAGAAAAAAATGTTAAAGAAGTAAAGAAGAAGAAGTGTTGTCTGTGTTGATGCTTGTAGTGTAGTGATTTCATTTGGTTGTGTGACTCTTAGTGCAACAATGCACCAGTGAGCAAGTGTTTGTGTCTGTAGCAAGTGGACAGTGGTAATGTGGACGAGTGAGAGGAGAAGGAAGAAGAAAAAGAAGTAGAAGAAGGATGGCAAGAGGAAATACACGGCGACAATGCTTCCATGTTACAGTGACACACTTTCATTCCTACACATGTGTCACTGACATTTGTCAAATAAAGGAAACAAAAGAGAAAGAGAAAAGAAAGTCAAAGAGTTGTAAGGGAACTGCAGTGCAAAAGGTATGAATGCAAAAAAAACACAAAGTGCAAGTGAGTGCAAGAGAGAATGTGCAGTGGGATTTGCTGTTGTTGTTTGCAAACTAGTTGCTTAATGGAACTTGCAACAAAAGAGAACGTCAAAGTGGCTGTTTGAGTGTGAGTGTGTCTGAATGAGTGATGATCTTAGGTGGTCACAGGTAGAAAAAGGGCAATTCTGAACTCGTTTGAATTCAGTGTTTTACCAGTTTGCTTCACTCCTCAGCATTTACTGGAGAAGCAAACGATGGCAGTGGTTCTTCTGAACCAGTGACAGTCAATGGGGAATAGCAAACGTAGTCTGGGAAAGCTATGTAGTCATCTGACTCATTAGTGCAGTCATTTCCGGATTCAATGGTTTGGTTCATGGTTGAAGGGCTGATTTTTGCTAGCAAAGCCAGAGAAAACTGTTCACCCTCTGACACTTTGTAGGAGCGGCCATTTCCACCTCGCCCACTGATGATGCGGTCACGAACTGCGTTGGGCAACTGCTGCTGTTGCTGCTTTTCAAGACGGGATGCCTTTCTAGCTCGATGGACACCGATCAGCTGAACGCAGAAGACCACCATCAGGACGGCAATGAGCAGCACAATGAACCACATGTAACTGGAAAGGCTAATCATGACGGCCAACTTTCGGATGCTGCCTGTTTCAACTTCAGTGCTGACAGAGCTAGGGTTCTCGTCCTCAGATTTTCCGTTTGTGACGTCTTCCGACTTGACCACTAGATCCGATGACAGTTCGCTCTTCTTCATGTGGCTATGCTCTCCACGACAGGCCAACTTGAAGGCCAATCGATTTTGAAGAGTGCGCTCGTAAATGTCACTATCATCATCATCTTCATCATAGCCACTACTCCTGGCGGCAGTGCCAAAGTCAATCCAGTCCATTCCGACGCAGCGAATGGAACGGTCTGGGCAGATGTGACCTTTGCCCTCAACTAGAACTGTGAATCGCTGTCGTGCCTTGCCGTCATTCACTAGCCTAATTGTGGCAACGTTACTTGGAGGTGTTTCCGGAACCACCGAACCACTGTTGTCCCCCTCAAAAGTGTAGACCAGGTCGGCCAACTCACCGTAGGCATTCTGTACCATCACGCCCATCGTCAGGTTGACATTGTACGGTAGGTTGTCCTGGCCGGGAGTCACCTCGGTGTACTCGTTGAGGACGCGCATCTCCATTCGTCCGATGATGCACTCAGGGTGGGTAACGTTGAAAAGGTCAGAGGTCAGATTGAAACGGGCGGCCACGTCCTGGTACATTGGATGCTGAAGGCTCAAACTGGTGGTGGCGGTGAGGAGGCCTGGGTGACAGATTTCACAATGCAATTTAGAAATGGAAAAAACAAAAGTTTGCATTAACATACCAAGAAGAATGACAATCACAAAGTGGAGCGCCATGTTTGAGAAACGTTTACTTTGCTGGGAAGACTTTAACTTTACTGGCTTCACAAAGGTCTCACAAGATGCTGTTGGTTGTCGTCACTTGAATGTTGAGAAAGTATGTGCTGCACAGATGAAAATTCAAAAAGTTCCGTCGATGTCGATGTGAACACTGCCGAGGGCACTGATCAACTGAACCGCGGGTACAGTCGCCGGCGGCAATTTGTAGTACAAAACACTGACTGACTGATTTTATTGCCTTGGTTAGCTAGTGTGTCTACCTCTTTGGTTCACTTGAAACAACGAGGACAACGATGCACAGCAGTTAAGCAAGAGCACTAGTGTGTGTGTGCTAGTTATTAAACGGGCAAAGAAAGGGAGTCCTTCCCCCTTATTCCGGCGGCTGGTCTCCTCCGCTCCACCTTACTTACACTGTGTGCCCAGTCAGCTACCACTTTAACTCAGCAGCAGTACAACTTGCTTAACTGACCATGAACTCGGCGGCGGCGATTCTCAAGGTACGCACTGTTAGTCATAGGGGACGACAGGAAAGAAGAGGGGAAAGGGAGATCACATCTGCCTTAGAAGAACGCTGCTGGGAGATGGCCACCGTCTGTCCTTCCGACCTTGCTTTTCTTCTGTCTGCAAAGCACGATCACTATGGTTGCACGTTGTTTCTTCCTCCCGAGGTCGGCGACGACGACTGGGGAACATAAATTGTGCGCTTATGCAACCATTTTTGGTAACACACAGAATTGAAGGGCAAACGATTGCGCGAGTCCAATCGACCGCAACTGGCCACAACGGCCACCTGAAAAGATGAACAGCGAACATCGTTGGCAGCGACACGCCACATAAAGCACACACACTCCAAACAGTTTCTCTGTGTTAAAGTGCACATCTGTCAGCACATTTTGGCGGATGCAAACACACTAACGCTAATTTCGCCTCTTCTACAAGTGAAAGTGGTGCCGTGTTGTGTTTTAAAACTCTAAATGAGCATCTCAGGCGAGCATTTAACCACAGAATGACCTTGCTGAGAACTTTTTGTTAGCTTAAAGTATTAGAAAAAGAAGAAGAAGAAGAAGAAGAGAATGGCTGTCACTTGTGTGCCTTTGCTACGCTCATAATCGATAATTGTCAAAGACAAAGTGGTAAAGCGGCAAACACAATTGCCGGGAAACTATAATGACCCTTTGACCACCGAAAATGATGTCTGTTTGTGGACGACATTAAAATTTAGTGCGGGGAAAGGATGCCGTATTTCTCTGCGTCTATGTTATTAGCTTTCCCACAAAAGGATTCTCTGATGTAAATCAAATCACGTTGTTCCTGTCAAAGGTAACATCTTCTTTGTGTGCAATCAAAGGGGGTGCTATTTGTGCAGGTGCGTTCAATCAATAACAATTCTTAAACAGACAGACTTTTACTTATTGTTTTGCCGATTGACCGATTAATAGTGCACAAACTTGAGTATTGCATAAACACTGAGGCATAAACACTGTTCAACTGCTGGGCTGAAGATAGAATGCAAGCTAGAAGCGCACACCAAGGTCACCTGAAACAATACGATCAGAATGAGCATGCCAGAGCATCCTAGACCTGAAAGCTGGCCGGTTTTCGGTAGCCACGGTTCCCAGTGGGAATCATCGCCCCACCCGGTGATGCCGCTGAGCCTGCAGTGATGCCACCCGTTCGAAAGATGCCCGACTGTGAGCCGCCAAAGTAGCCAGGGTTGAAGGCGCCAGGGATGATGCCGGGGTTGAAGCCAGGAGTCAGTCCGGGAGTCAGCCCAGGATAGGGAATGCCACCGCCAACTCCACCAACTCCACCTAGTCCTGTTTGTTGTTAGGCGAATGATCAGTTAACAAAAAAATTTGATGTATTTAGCTAAATTAGTTTTCTTTTTTTTAAAATTGGGTGTTTTTAACATAGATTTAGACTTTAAACTAAAATTTTTAACAATTTTTTTTACAAAAACTTTTTGATAATTGCTCCATCTACATTTGTAATATGCAGAAAAAGTTAAGCAAACTTACGGTTAAAGTAGTTAGGCAACAGCAAAATGATAATTTGTCGCTTAAACAGATTCTGGCCATCTTTGTACGGGTCCAAGCTGGTCGAGTTGTCAATGTGAACTGAAGCAAAAGACTTTGATGGGCCTAGTTGAGGTCGTTTTCTATTGCCAGGTGAATGATGTTTTCCGTGAGCAATCATTGCTAAAAGATAGATAACTAAGACCAGTTTGAAAATGTAAAGTCGATTTGCAGTAAAACTTAGAAAATAATCAATTGCCATCATTATCATCATCATTTTGGTGAGTGTCTTTTTCATTTGAGTGTCAAACGGCAAATGAACAGTAGCCTCAGCAAGGTAGCCAAGTTGGTGAAGATGTAATTAGCAACATTGGAGTTTAATTACTGTTTAGAGGGAATATTGTGAGAAAATAGGTGTCAATGAATGGTAATGGCTAACAGTGTACTTCCTGATCAGAGTCTGATCAGTGTTTGCCCACCTGTCTGCCGCATCACTGCCTATTTGTGTCTTCTGCCACGAGTGACACTGCCTAAAAGCAGCATAGCCTGAAAGGCAGTTTATTGTGCGTAGGATAGTCAATACAAAAAATAGTTAAACCTCTCAATGACAACACTGGTCTACTTTCTATTTACAAGCATTGTGTCAATGCCTCCTCGTCGTCACCTTGTTAGTAAATGAGATTTGCCATACAGTGACGATTAACATCTCAATACACACAACACACTTAGGCACAACCAGTGACCAGTTGTCGACTGTTTTCGTTTTCAAGCAATGTTCACATTTCACTTTCTAGCCTAGTAAATAGGTTACCATATTTTTAAAATACAAAAAAATGAATAAAGAATAACGGCCCCAAAACTTTATTGATTAACTGACAGTTTAGTAAAATCACAAAAATAATGTTTTATCACGAAAAACTCCACACATCAATTCCAAAGTGGTTTACATATCCGAAGGACGAGAGGTAGCCATGTGGCTCTCGCTCATAAAGCGAACCTTAGCTTCCGTTCCCTTCAGCTTCATCGTCACCGAGCACTTCCACGTGCCCTGGAGGAACATGCCTGAGTCATTGCTCGGAGGGATGATCTCCACTCGTTTGGGCGACTGCATGTCAGTGGTGGTGGCGCCGTCAGCAGGCCACACGTTCATGCCCGCAACCAGACGACCAGTGTGGAAAACCATGTTGGTGCCGTTTTCTGAGTAATAAAAAAAGTTCACAAAAGTTAGTCAAAAGCACGTTAGCAGAACAACTTTTCGTTTTGTCAAAAACCTACGTCTGAACTCTGCCACCACTGGGAAACGCTCTTGGTTCATCATCGCCATGATCTCCTTGTGGAAGGCGACAGTCAGCTCCCAGTCGTCGTCGGAGTTCTCGCCATCTCGCTGCGGCTTGTGGACGGTGTAGTCGCAGGAGGCGACAAAACTCTCTCCCTGACCCACCTGATCAGAGTTGCTGGACATGTTGGCCGTCGCCCGAGGAACGTCCATTTGAGCCGCGGCAAAACCTAGGAAGGCCACCGCAAAAAGGACAGAGTACAGGCGAGAGTTCATGGTAGTTGTGTGATTTATGTTCGTTGTTAAAACAAATGTAACTGAACTGGACGGATGACTTTGGTTTCAGGTAGAAAGGTGTTTTTATATATTTTTAAGAATAATCTGTTTTGTCAACCACCTGTGTAAGTGTTAGTGCAAACTACTAGGCAGAAAGGTGATATTGTGCTTCCGTTTGCAACAGATGGTCTACTATCATTTTTTTGCATGTGTTTGGTTTTTATTATCTTTTCATGTTCTTAGTGCATCTAGTGATTTTAATGTTTTAAATGTCGAGCTGAGTATTATACCATCTGTTAATAATGTTTTTAAAATATTAAGTAGCGGCCACCAGGCCGCTGGTGACGTGGCTTTGCTCACGCGAAGTTCGAAACCTCTGTAAATGCTTTATAAGCTGCTCCCTCTACCATTAAAAGTCAGTCTGGACTACGTCATGCTTGTAAATCTCTCCGCGCGCCGCGTTACCAACCTCTACTATTATTTTTTTTATTTTTGTTAAATTTCAATCAGCAATAAATTATGAATTATTTTACTTAAACTTCATGTCTTTATTTTGTTCGTAAATAAAAATAGTTAAAAGCTAATAATGAAAACTATAGTGGCCAATCATTATAAGTTGTCAAAATTGTAAACATTCAATTAGTGAGAACTACCAATCAGAAAGTTGATCAGTAATACAAAACAGAATACTACTGACAGTAATGATTTTATTGATTAAAAAAGAAATATTTAATACAATTCAAAGTAGCGTTTTCCAAACCGTTAGCAACGTGGCTTTGCTTTTGTGAAGAAATTTGAAACCATTTGTAATGTAAACAACTATTCTCTACCATTCAAGTCAGTCTAAGCTGTGTGTGCTTGTAAATCTTTTCTGCGCGCGTCACGTAGCCAACTTTTTCTGCATTTAACTAATTTTTACTATTGGTCAACTAATTTGACAGTTATTTTATATTGTTTGTTTTGTCATTGCTCATCTGTCAAGTGCAATCGCAACGCGGCATAGTAAAATCAGAGCGGCACACCTAAGAAGTTTATCTGCGTTTAGTAGAAAAAAAAATAAACAGCAGCGCTCTCACGTGAGTGAAAGCAGGAGCAAAAAAGCTAAGCAACGAGCGGCAGTGCGAGAATGTGTGTGTGCCGGCACATACTGGGCAATGTGTGTGCATCCAGCAAATGAGCCAGTGAATGAACGAGCAAGCAAGTGAGTAAGTGACTGCGAGCGCCCCTAGCTGCCTGTGCTCCTTTTCCTTCTCTCTCCCTCGTCTTCTCTTTTTTCTCCCTCTCTTTCACTCTGCTTCAATCGTTCAGTCTGACTTTTGTGTGTGTGTGTGTGCCTTCTGCCGCTGACGGCATCGACTTTGAGCGTTGAACAACAACCGACGTTTTGCTGCAGCAGCAACCAACAGCCAACAGCTGCCGCATGACACACGGCCAAAGAAAGACGGTCAGTGCAAAAGACGGTGACACAGAGACGGCTATTACTATTATTCTTCATCACCATCACCATCACCATCATCACCATCATCCTTTCACCTTTCGCTCCTAGCAACCAGCGCCCCTGACCTCTTACGCTCTACGTTGAGCGGTGTGTGAGTGAGTGAGTGTGTGAGTGTGTGAGTGCGTGTGCGCTGTGCCTAGCAACCACCGAAGCCGCCACCGCAACCATCATCACCCTATACATCACTTTCATCATCATCACCATCATCAGCACCGAAGCACCGTAAAGTAATTAAACTCTTTTTAATTTGCATTTTAAGGTCAGCAATTGGCCCATTTGTGATCCCCAAACGGTGCATTTGTGTGGTTTGGGGGCTGCAGCGTGGCCAATAGGACGCCCTCATAAGTTTTGGTGTGCCCATCGCTGGTGCTCAACGCCGGCGTTCGGTGGTAAGCAGCAGCCAAAGTCCACGGCGACGACCACTACGACCACCACTACCAAATTTGCACCAACCCGGTCAGTGTGTCTGGTCGGTGTGTCTCTAGGCTGAAAGAAGTAGTAGTAGTGGTGGGCCTGTGTAGTGGCACAGGAGAACACATCAACTCGGCCAAACTGATCGTCCTCGACTTCGAGCCAAACCAAGTGCCCTGCTACTGCTCTTCTTGCAGAATACTGTTTTAGACACTGGGCGACTATAGCAAACATACACACAGGCACACAGGCGGCACCGTTTTAGTGCGTAAATCATTCTGGTCAGCAGTACTACCAATTGGCAGAGAGTGAGAGAGAGAAAGAGAGCAGGCACCCTCTCCTTTTTCTCTCAAGCACGAAGCAAAATTACCCACTGAGAAGGCAGCAGTCGAAGCAAAGAATATTGACGTACTGGCACGTTTATATAGTCATAAAAGGGAAAACGAAGGAAAATTGAAGAAGAAGAAGAGGAGAAAAAGGGCAAAGTCAGCAGTGAAGAAAAGTGGTCTTGCCAAGCGCTGGAGGAAGCAGCAAGCAGCAGGCAGCCAGCAGCGCCCGTGCCCATGCCAATTGGGTCGCTCTCTGCCGTCTCCTCGGTTCCAACAGTGCCCTCGCTCTCCGTTCCTTTCATTGCCATTCTCTGTCACCCAAAATTGCACCGTTAAAGGGCGCCCACTAGCAACTGGCCAACTAGCTGTCTGCCTAGTTTGCACTTTCTCTCTCTCTCTTTTCGTTTTCCTTTTTCCCACTTTTCCTTCATCACCGTTCAGCAATTGCCATTGAGCATTACCTCAGCATCATCATCATTGTACTGACACCAGTCAGAAACATTGCAATCAAAATGTGATTTGACTATTTGCTGTGTTTGCCAGTGTGTCCTTACCAACTCTACCAACACAACATTGGCCGTAGAACTGAATCAGTGCGTCACTCTTCACCACTCAAGCTCTGCTTAATGGTCACATTTTACAGCCTTCTATCATTATCGTTAAAACTGATCAAAACAGTCAGTCGGTGACTGCAGGCAGCTCACAACACAGAACACTCATCTTCGATCATTTGCCCTTTTTATCGTCAACATTCTCTACCTGCAACGAGTAGCTTACCGTGTGTTTATCTACTCCTTCACTTTTCAAACAAACAAACATATCAAAACAAAATTTGCGTTTTCAAGTACATCAAGATTGTAACTCTAATTTTGCTGCTCTACAAAGCAACGCAAACTCAAACTTAAAACCACTTTTTAGTGCATTTGCATACTACTCTTCCCTTTCTCTCGGTGAACTCACTGAACACATTGAGTCAGCAAGTTTGGTGAAGACCGCGTCACTAGCAAAAACTCATGCACAGCAGCAAACACTCACTTTTCTGGTAATCTTGGTTTGATTTTCTTTGAAAAATCACCACCAGCTGATTGACAAGAGAGAAAGAGCGAAAAAGTGCACAGTGAACACAGCACAAACCACACAGACTGGCTGATGATCGGCGAGACAATTGACTGCACACGGGCCACTCAGACAAGGTAAGTTCTTGCACCTCGGAGTAATCAGCCTGGCCACCCGCTTCATTTAATGAAAAACTCGAAAACTGGCTAGTGTCAGCCAGTTTGTTGTGTTATGTTGGTGGTGTTGGTGGCGATCATATAACAGATGACAACAACGGACAAAAACAGCAGCAACAACAACAACACCGCCACCGCTTTGATGCAGCACAGCAGTTGTAGTCCAACGAGAGATGATTGTTACGGTTTATATCGATACGTCCAGTCATCAGTGGAAAAACAGACAGTGCGACAGGCATGGCAGCATTGACAACACACACACACTTGTCCAGTCGATGTAGATGAGTGTCAGTTGTGTTGGCTGGTGAAGAGTGCGGCTGGCCGTTGCGAGGCAGCAGCAGCAGCAGCCACCTTATCATCAGCTGCCATCTGATGCTGCTCTGGCTCTGTGCATGTGTGGCAAAATCCACCGCCTGTCAGTGTCAGCCTTTAGACGCTTTCACTTTTCTCACCCTTTGCTTTGCTCACACTTACACTCACACAGACACACAGCGAGAGTTTGTTGTTCCACACAAATCACATCGTCATCTATCAACATTGGCAAACTGAGCTTGCTGTTAGTATTGCTCTTGTTATTACTGTTGTTGTTATTATTGTTACTTCTGTTTTTGTTTCGGTCTGTTGTCGAAAGTGCCGGTGCCAATGTTTGACGTAATCAACATTTTTGTTTTGTTTTGTCTGCAACTTTTTTATATTTTTGTTCTGTATCTTCTTTAACACCAGTAGTTTGATTACATGTTTTCTACTTGCCATCTAATTTTAACTGTTTTTAAGTAAGTTTAAATGTTTTTAAATTTGTTTGCACAGTTTGCTAAAGTATCACAAAACTTCTCATTCAAAACAGTTTTTAATTTGCATGTTTAAAAGTGTTGTTTTCATTATTTTTGCAGTTATAAAAAACATAAGCCAATTATCATCTAGAATGCGCAGTCCAATATGTTTTGTTAGTCAGTCATTTTAAACGTTTTCAAATTGCACACAATTTTTGTCACAAACAAATGTGACATTTCTGCGGCGTTTTGATGCTAATCATCTGTGCCAATGTGTGTGCGTGACGTTTTGTTGTCATTTGTTTGTCTCCTGTCACATTGTGCTTGCAACACCCAACAACAATATTTGTTGCCTAAACTTAATTTAAATTTTTTTACACGTAAAAATGATTTTAAAATGATTTTAATAGTTTTATCTTTTAACTTTTTAGCAATTTTTTTTGAAAAATTTATTCTAAATTCTACACACAGTCAATCAGTCGAGTAGTACAGTTTTGAGCTTGTAGTTCTACAAAAAACGGCAAACATGACTTTTTGACAAAATTAGTTCAAGCGTAGACCAATGAGTACTGAAACAAACACACAAACAGGAGCTCATTCCCTCTACCATCTACGCCTCTGCAGTTTCCAGTAGTGTGTTGTTGTTGGCAAAACGAGCCTTCTGATCCAATCAGTGTGTATTGTCATCCAGCGATATCTCATCTGGATAAGCTATCACCGATGCAATTTGCCATTCACCACTAACATTGCTGGTCGCTCTAACTTTTAACTGTACAGCACCAGAGGACATACTCGCCCACTCCATTGATTTTGTTCGCTTTATCACTTTGACATTTCTTTTTCTCTTTTCTCTCTCTCTCTCTCTCTCTCTCTCTCTCTCTCTCAAGTTCTCAGTTCTGGCCACTGTTGCTGGCTGCCTGATGCCGCAGATGTTGTCCATGTTTCGCCATCATCATTTGCTGCCCCTCGTTGCTTTGCGTCGTTTCTCTCTTTGTCAGTGCTACCCAGCACATCATTCTATGCTGCACTTTTTCTTCCTCCTCTTTTCTGTTTCTGCGTCTGATCAACGGCGATACGGTCCCAACGTGCCGCCAATATTAGTCTGGTGCTGGGCGCTGCTGTTTTCTGGAGCAACACCAGCGGCGCTCGTTTCATTCCTTGTCAGGCACTCTGAGCGCACTCAGTTCTTCACACAGTCTGCAGCACTGCAGCATCAGCAGCAGCACTTTTACTACTCTACACTTTTCCCTCAGTGCTCGCAGTTTCAGTGTTCAGCGTTCCCGTTTGCTTTCCAAATTGTTCCCAGATGAGGGATCGCACTGCTAAATTGCCTCACTTTTTTACTGGCATTCTTCACTAATAAACTGACTCATCTCAATTTCTTTTTTTCTTTTTTTTCATTATTCCCATTGCAGCAACCTGCCCACAAGTGCAAAACAATTTGGATCTGCATACCGTGACTTCTTCAACGCCGAAAGCCATTTAATTCTCATTCTGCAGTGTGTGATAGCAACTTGATAGACACATTCCACAGACGCCAACTTACTTCTGAAGAAACAGGCCCGCATATATAAAGGATTGCCGCTTACCCAGTGTACTCTCAAATTCATCACTCACTTTGCATTTGACCTGTTCACTGGTTTCGCCATCTGACCCCCTTTCTTCAAACGATCAAACACACATTTTGCCGAACTCTGCTCCAGTCAGTCCTTTGCAGCCACCACCACCACCACCACCACTTCCACCAACACCACAATGGCCGGACTGGGAAACTCCGGACAGACGCTGAACGACCGTCTAAATGCCGCCCGATACGCTTTGGCAGGGCAAGGCCTTGCGCGAGTCGTTTGCAAGGCCACCACCGAGGAGATGATTGCGCCGAAGAAGAAGCACATTGACTGTAAGTAGTACTAAAGGAGACCGTAGTAAACAACGAATACTCTATTTCAGACAGTTCATAGAGCAGTAGGCAGTAGAAAAGCAACAGCAACAGAAGCAGCAGCAGCAGCAGACCAATTAGTTGATGCCCAGTTCTCGCCACTTTTCTTTTCTTCTTTTTCTATACTAGTCATTTTAATGGCTCTACTTTACTCCAAAGCGAAATTGGAGCTTTCCTAGAACGGGCAGAGCTGCCCAAATGACGATGCGAATCAGTAAGCTGTGTTCGGGGAAGAAATTGTCCGCAATGCGCACTACTTTGAAGCTCAGTTTGGGCACGCAGTTCTGTGACTTGCTGTTCACCGCCGAGGCTGAACTGAAACTGACAGGCCTAAAACTGTTTGACGGGAACCATGGCAGGCAAATGAGAGAATTACCATAAAACCATTGTTGTAAACTGTAAACACCACCGAGGCTTTTGCGGCCTCTTTTCTGCGCCATTGGCGTTGCGATTGCTTTCTAAATGTCATTTCAATTTGCCGTCAATTATTTATGTGGGAGATGCAGCTAGTTGCAGCAAGCTAAGATGAGTTTGTTTGCGTCAATTGGCTAGATTGGAGGAAAACAAACTCTATATACTGCGCTAATGTGTCGGTAAATGTGCTCGCTGGAGAAGTGTGTTTTGTCGACACACACTGCTTTTTTACACAACTTTGCTTGGCATTGCCATTGTACGTGGCTTTGATTCTGTTTCTCTGACTCAATTTGCACTGCATCATGCTAGGAAAACTGCACCAATTAGTCAAGCTCTCATAATTGCATTTAACATAGCTGCTTCTGTTTTGCACCTGCACTTTGAGTCTCGGTTTACACTGTTTTGCCCTTAACAAAACCAATTTTCTTTGTGGTGTCGTGCACTACAGGTACAGGTTTCCATTGCAACCATTTTAGATTTTTTAATTTTAATTTAAATAAGTCAATTTGCATTTTTTAATGCACATTTTGTTTTAGTAATTTTTTGTAGCTGCAAAATTAGTTTTTAAATGTCTGATCATTAATAGTTGAATAAATGCAAACTAACATAATAAAATGTGTTACAAAAAACAATTTTTGGCTAGTTATTTTAAAATTGTTTGAATAATTTTTTTAAAACACAGGTTTTTAATAATGAGCAATTTAAGCATAGAGCTCTCTTGGGATGCATTATTCAAATTGCCAATTACTGTTCAATTGAAAATATGTTTGGCAAAGTTATTGTCTGTACTATCAAAGAACACTATTTTATTTTTTGTTTTTATTGCTTCTTTGTTTTAAAAACAAAACTTTTTATGAAGATTAATGACTGATTTACAACTAGATTGAATTTAAAAGTACTTTATAAAATGTTTTATTTTTTTATAACTTTACATTAAAAATTAAGTTGTTCAATTTTGCTATTAAAAAGTTTTATTTGTTAAAAAACTTTATTTTTTAATTTTAACTTTATTGAATTTTGCAAAATGCATCTAACTGGCAATATCCAGTAACAAGCCTATTTGTATTCTAGTTTGTTTAAACTCTATTTTGCTAAAATAGTTTTAAAAATGAAAAGTTAACTTTTCTTTTCAAAACGTGTTGGCTAGTTGCCTGATTTGACGCTTTGCAAATTAACTTTGTTTGCATTTTTAAAATTTTTAAAGTGGTCTGTGGTAATTGGCAATCCAGTCTATTCAGCCATTTATTTAGTTTAATATTTAATCAAAGCTCAATAAAAAGCATTTTACAACTTAAATTCAATTTAAAATAAAGAGTTTTTTTGTGTGGCAGTAGCACAGTTGTAATGGAAAAGTTGCAGTGTCCCTAGAGTTGCTGCCAAGGCGTCATTGAATTAATTAATTAGTGTGCATTGCAATTTGAGGAACCTCATTTCAGTTAGCTGCCCAGTTGCGTGACTGTACTTTAAGTGCACTTATTTATGTTGGCAGGTATCACACACTGATTGCACAATATGAGTGCTTTTTATTAGCCAGCGTTGTAGATATTTTCAGTTAATGAAAACGCTAAAAAATAAAAAAATAGATCAAGTACTGCTTAAAAATTGATTTTTAAACAACAGGCGCTTAGTATTGCAACTGTTTTTTGAGGCGTATTTGATTTTTTTATTTTGCGCCTGTTTTCATTTTCTAAACAATGCGATCAATTGCCATTATTAGATAGACAAATACTAGATTATTTGTCGATTTATGGGTGTTTTCAATATGCGACAACAAAATCGTAGTCTTGTTGCTAACGGCCTGTCAAGGTGTGATTTATTTGCAACGTTTGCAAATCGCTTTTATGTTCATGACAATTGATAAGCGATATGTTGCGATTTAGTTTGTTTTTTAAAAATCAAAATTTAAATTTTTGTTAAAGAAAACACATTTGCTAGTTTAAAAATTTTATATTTAAATAGTTTATTCAATCAATTTAAAAATCAGAACAAAATTCAATATAAATTAAAGTGCACAAATTAAAATAAATGTCAATAGATTTTGGTGTAAAAGTTAAAAATAAAAAGTATAAATAAATATTATTTTTTTGTACACTAGATGAAAAGATAATAAATTGTTTGTTTTATCCAATTTCATTTGCGTTCTAGACCTTCTGCAATGTACGAACGAGCCAAATGTTTCAATTCCACAGTTGGCCAACTTACTGATCGAGAGAACTGCTCATCCAAACTGGGTAGTGGTTTTCAAGTCACTCGTCACGGTACATCACCTGATGTGCTACGGAAATGAGGTAAAGAAACACGTTTATAAATTGCCATAAACAATTGTATTTTGCAAATAAAGAAAACTAACATTGTTTTATTGTTTGTGATGGTGCAGCGTTTCACCCAGTATCTCGCCTCTTCGAACAGCAACTTTCAGTTGAATAACTATCAGGACAAAAGCACCAACAGAGGCTATGACATGTCAATGTTCATTCGTCGCTACGCAAAGTATCTCAACACAAAGGCACTCAGCTATCGAACAGTGGCTTTTGACTTCACCAAAATTAAGCGAGGGTAAGTGTTTGGTTATTTTGTTAACTTTTTTGTCAAATGTTATAACTTTTTCACATTTTATTTTAGCGGCGATGGACAACTGCGCGCAATGAACGTTGAGAAACTGGTGAAGACGGTGCCAATGCTGCAAACTCAAATAGACTCACTGCTGGAGTTTGACTGCACTGCCAGCGACTTGACCAATGGCGTCATCAATGCCGCTTTTTTCCTCCTTTTTAAAGACCTCATTCGTCTTTTTGCTTGCTACAATGACGGCATCATCAACTGCCTGGAGAAGTACTTTGAGATGACCAACAAAAAGATGGCCCGTGAAACGCTGGAGATCTACAAAAAGTTTCTTATTCGAATGAACAAAGTGGGCGACTTTCTCAAAACTGCAGAAAATGTGGGCATTGATAAGGGCGAGATTCCTGATTTGACAAAGGCGCCCAGCAGTTTGCTGGATGCAATGGAACAGCACTTGGCGCAATTAGAGGGCAAAAAGCCAGGAACTACTACGTATGATTTCACTAACAATCTTTAGTAATCATCAGCTAATCATTACTTTTTTGCAATTTTTCAGCAGCACATCAAACGGCGAGAACACTGAAGTGTCGGCAAAGAAAGCGATTGAAGAGGAGGAGCAGTTTCTCAATAAACTCAAGGTATGTGCATGTTGCTTTGTATCGAATGCCATACAAACGACCAAAAAGTTACAATTTTCTGTGTTTGAAAGTTGTCTTAATACTAACTGATTCATAATCTGTTTTCATCTTTTAACTCCAACTGTTTCATGCTCTACTAACCAATTGCTGTCTCTTTTCCATCATTTTTTGTCTTTTTCTTTCCTCATCCTCCTTTTCTTCTCTCTCTTCTATCCATTTTCTGCTTGTCTCTAACTAATTTAGGCGGAATCCGCCGGAGAATCGGTTAGTGCTGTTTATTTGACTGACAATACTGATAACACACACTATTTTTGCTGTCTTTAATGTCTTGCTTGTACAATAATACTTTTTTAGGTTTTTACTGGTGCATAAAAACAAAATATAATTCAATCTTTTCTCTTTCTCAACAGGAAAAACACGTCGCCGACAAGAAGCCGTCAAGCGGCGGCGGCGGCGGCTCAGCCGCAGTGAGCAATCCTTTCTTAGCAATGGCCGCTGCCTCGCCCACCGCCAAGTCATCGGACATCATCGACTTGTTTGGCAGTGAGGAGGGCGGCGCCGCTGGGGGCGTTGCCGTGAGCAAATCGCCCGCCGAGGATCTCTTTTCGCTGTCCTCCGGCGGACCAGCACCACCGGCGGCGGCGCTCGGAGAGGCGGCCAGCAGCAATCCCTTTGCCGACATTCTCAATGCGATGGGCACTGTGCCCGGACAGACGGTGCACAACGCCGCCGCCGCCGTCCCTGGCAACAACTTTGCCACCTCCGACAACTTTGCCGCCGCCTTTGGCAACTCGTCCACCTCCAACCTAGGTAATGTAACCACAATCACAGTCCCTTCTTTGCTTTTCACTAGCTCCTTATAGCTTTCTCTGCTTTTTGAGTACTGTTTACACCTTTTGCAAATTTTTTTAGTATCTATTTTTTTGCGTTGTAGTTTTATGTTATTCTTTCTTTTTGGTTCTCACGGAGTTTAGTTGAACTTGAGTTTTTGCTATCTTTGTGAAAATTTTTTGTAGTTTTTTTAAGTAGTAGTAGTTAACTAGTGTTTTTTTAATGTAAAATTGTGTTGGTTTTAGCTGGTGAAGTGAGCTTTTAATCTGGTGATTTTTTGGTGCATTTGTTTCTTTTTAAACAAAACTTTTTGCTTTCTTCATTTCGTTTTTAAATTTAAAAACGGTTTTTACAAGTTTTTATCAAGAATGCATGTGTTTCAGCAGTTATTGATTGCAATAACTTCACAAATTGCTGGGTTTTTAATTGCTTTAATTTGTGCTAAACTGGAAGCTTTACACTTTTAACCTTTTTTCAAATACTAAACTTTCACACTTTAAACTTAACTTGTCAATGCAATTTTGGTTAAAAAAACTATGATGATTTTTTCGCTTACCATCTGTTTAATCTGTCCACATTTTCCTTTTTTCACTCCTTTTTATTTGCAACAAACTTCCTTGTTTTTGAATATTATTTCTATTTTATTTAATAACCAAACTAATTTACTATTTATTTCATTATATTTTCATTTTGACTGACACGACCAACCACAAACAATGACTACCACTGCAACAACACACTGCATGCTCACCACCACTCACAAACTCCCAAATGTGTGTGCGTGTTTGTATCCATGGACTGACTGACTGACTGACTGATTGCCGACTGACTGCAACTTGATTCTTTTGCCTTTGATTTTTAATCGATGACAATACTCCCACTGATAATACTCACTGGTCATTCGTTTTTGGTTATACTTTCTCCTGCTCTGTTTTTTTCTTCACCACTTTTTTGCCACTCGCTCTGTTGGGGCCACTCATTTACATTACTGCATTACTGGCCCGCTCCACATGTCTTCATTTTCTACTCTCTAACTGTCTCTAATGCCCTCTAATGCTCACTGGACCTTGATCTTGATCTCTTTCTCTTCTTCCTCTGCACCATCCTCTGCATTCGTCCACTGATCATGTCACCTGTTTGTTGTTCACACACTGATTCCACTGCCACAAACAGCAAACTCGGCCATTCCAAAAGGTAAGCAACAGTGAAAGCAAATGCGTGGCAGCCACAACAACAGCAGCAGCAGCAGCAACATCAGCAACAGTGGTCGCTCTGTTGAACGCTAACAGAAGCACAAACACTGCTACTCTTTTTGCGCTACTCACTCCTAGCTTTTTTCACTTTGCCCTCTAAAATTTACACACACACACACACACAAACACAAATAACACACGCCGACAAACCAAGCAGTTTACCCAAATCCTCATTTGCTTGTCAAACAAAAGGCTTGCTTTGCAATGATGATGAGGTGACTCTAGTCCTATAAGTTTTCAATTTTTTCATTTTGACCTAACCGTGTTTTAATCTCGCAATGATTTGTTCATTTTGTTTGTGCTTTTTGGCTCGCGCGCGCACGTTGAAAAAAACTACTAGCCTGTGTTCATCTTGCATTCCGTTGTCGAATGAGACATTAAGTGGCTGTTGTCTGGTTGCTTGTAGTGGTGTTGTTATAGTAGTTTTGTATTTTTTCGTGTAGTTGTGCTTTGATTCATTTGCAAACGGTGCAACATTGTTTCATGTCACAAATTACCATTTTCTTTTACCAATTTTTTGGTGTGCACAAACTTGTTCTGCATTGCATGATATAGCCAAACAGCTGCATGATTTATCTTGTTTCTTTATATTCTACCAAAAAGTATGACTTATTCCTAAAATAAGCCAACACGTTTACTAACCTTAATCCCAAACGTTTTTTTTCAAACTAACACCTAACTTTGCTTTTTCCTTTTTTCCTTTTTCATTTCTTCCTTTTGACTTCCTGTCTTCTCTCTCATTTCCAACTGTCACTTTCACTAACTATCTGTCCGTCTGTTGACTAACAACCCTCTCTCTCTGACTAACTCTGCGTGTCGGCCTGTCTGTGTCGGGGCCAACAACTAAAATACACCACCAAAAAAACTACTACTACTACTACCGCTTTCGTCTCCACTATGTTGCCCTTACCTGTGTTGATCGACACTTACTACCTTGATCCACTGTACTCTATTCTGTTTGTGTGTCTCTTCTCGACTGCTCCGTTTTCTTTAATTTGTGTGTGTGCGTTCCCATGAACGTTTCGTTGTTCTATCGCCATTCAACAAAACACCTCCTCTACCAACAGAAGAAACTCGCTCTCCAACTCCTCAAGGTATGTCTTCTTCCTAGCACTGTTGCTACAAGAAAAATGCACCTTCACTAACTCTTCCTCTTTTGTTTTTTATCTTTTTTACTTCTGACAAACACACACACACACACTAAACAGATCGCAAGTCGTCCATGACAAAGGGCGCCCCTTCGCGACCGCCACCGCCGCCAGCTGGGGCCGCCGCCGTCTCCTCGCCCGGATCACACCCTTCTCGCCCGCCGCCGCCCAAGCAGTCAGGCGGCAGGCCAGCTGGAAGCCCTGATGACCAGGGCGACCAGGGCGGCAAGGCAGCCGGCAAATCGGGTCCCCCACGTCCCCCGGTGCCCACCGGGCAGACGCCGGTGGGCAGCGGCGCCTCGACGCCCTCCTCGCAGCAGCCACCTGCGGGGGCGAGCTTTGCGGCATTGAACCCCGCCCAGCAGCTGCAGCAGATGATGGCCATGCAGCAGCAGTGTCTGGCGATGATGGCCGCCAGTGGACACCCACAGCCGGGACATGCCAGCGCCGCCGATCCCGCCGCCATGATGGCCGCACAGATGGCGCAGATGCAGGCCATGTTCACCGCCATGGCTGCTGGCGGTGGAGGAGGAGCAGGAAGTGGTGCGGGAGCGGTAAACATGCCCAACATGGCCGCCATGGCCGCCATGTTGAATCCGATGATGGCTGCTGCTGGTGCAGGCGCTGGGACAACACCTGCAGCGGTCGCACCTGCCCCAGTAATGGCCCCGCCGCCTACGATCACCACCACGAACCCTTCCATCGACCAGTCATCCTCACTGGACGATCCCTCCTCTGACCAGGGAGTCAACCCAGTGGGCGGCAGCGCACCCGGGTCTGACGATCATGATGAGAGCATCAACACCACCGCCACCACCACCACCACCGACACAACGGCATCAACTGAGGCAGCCGAGGCATCAGCAGCAGCATCAGACCCCGATCAGTCTGCTGCTGCTGATGCTGTCGACCACTGAGTGACCATGAGTTGGTTTTGTCACTATAGTGTTGCTTTCCACTTTTTCGCTGTCACTTTCACTGATTGCATTTTTTTCTTTGCCAACCCTCAAAAGTGCCCACTCGTATTTTGTTGGCCAGTTCCCCTCACTCTTTTAGTCGTACTGTTCTTTATTTTTGGATTACTTTTTGGTTTGCATCTGCACTGTTTTGCCTGTTTGGCTGGAAGTGGCTGCTTCAGTGAACACTCAAACACACACACTCCTTTCCTTACAATTTTTTCTTGTTTTTGCTTGACAATTTTTTTATTTTTTGCATTTGGTGCCTGAGTTTATCCTTGTGCAGTAGTTGTCTCTGTCTGTAGTGATTGCTTGTTGTTTTTGAGCCTTACTAACTTGTTTTTCGCTTTTTCAGTTGTTTTGTGCATTTTTTATTTTTTAGTTTTGGTTACAACTCTCTTTCATACAACTCAGCATTGCTCAGAACAATCCCTCATTTTAACGTTCAACTCATTTTTTTTCATTTTTTTACAATCGCAGGGTTCGACGCGTTCGGTGATGTTCTGCAGCCTATGAACGTGTCTTCACTTGGTGCTGGACCGCCATCGTCGTCATTGTCGTCGACAACAACAGCAACACCTGCAGTGCCAATCATCTCCACTACTCCCGTGCCAAGTTCTGCCAGCTCGCAAAGTCTTCTCAAGGGCGATCTGGACGCCAGCCTCGCCAGTCTGGCGCAAAATCTCGACATCAACGGACCCAAGGGCGCTGGTTTCAAAAAGTAAGCAAACAAAAACTTGCACACACAGTCATTCAGCCACTGGACTGCTTTCACTAACACGCATGTTTCTGTCTCCTTCAAAGTAGAGGCCAATTTAACCAGAGTCCAAAGAGCATGATGAAAACGGGGGGCACGCCAATGGTGAGCTCGACCAGCACGCCAGCCATATCATCGACCGCCGGCATGTGGTCAATGCCCGGCATGGCCGGGGGAGGAGGCATGCCTGCTTGGGCCAACCAGGCCGCCGCTGTCCCCGCCGTCGCTGGCAACATCAACTGGCCGGCGACCAGCGCCGCCGCCGCCGGCGGCAACCACGCTCCGATGATGCCGGCGATGATGATGGGCACGCCAGTCATGCCCTCCGTCTCACCCTCAATGCCACTTGGCTTTGGGGTAAGCGCATTCAATGTCAGGAGATGACTGGCCACAAGCACTAACACTTTCAATTTGTTGCACTTTCTTTCTTTCTTTCTTTTCCCTCTCTTCTGCAGATGCGTCCCCCGAGCATGATCCCCGGCGCGGTCTCGGTTCTGCCGGCCGGCGTCACCCCAGCGACTTTGTCCAGCGCCCTGAACAGCAGCAGACTGAGCACGGGAACAAACAGCACTGCACCGACGACGACGTCCACCTTCACCTCACAAGTGTCCGACCCATTTGGAGCACTCTAGGCGCGGGCACCATACTCACCTGAACTTCATACACTTCTCCCCCCTTTTCTTTTCTTCCCCCTTTTCTCTTCTCCTCTTTTACTCCTTTTGTTACCTGCAAACTGAATTTGAACTGACCTCTGGACTACCTACGATGATACTTCAAGCAAAAGCAAACACCTACACTAGCACACTTCTTTTCCTCAAGTACAACAACGCCGAACACACACTTACTAACACACACACATACACCAAACACTTCTGCCAACTTGACTGAAGAACTTAGTCTACGTTTCGTTTCTCTCTATTACTCTTTCTCTCTTTCTCTTTCTCTCTGATACAACTTTTTAATTTTTATTTTTGTTAGAACTTTTGTCAATTATTTTTCTTCTTTGAGCTGTCTCCCTTTTTCTTTTTCTTTTTCTTTTTACTGGATGATCATTGCTACAGCGTTAGCTGTTTCTTTTATTTATCTTTTCACTTGAATCATTCTTTCTGCTCTAACTTATTTGCTGTTATCACTCTTCTCTGCAACTGATACTTGCCCTCAGACATCCATCTTCTTTCCTCTAATACTATTGTCAACTCTGTGTTTTATTGTTGTTAATATCTCCACAGTTAGAATTGAAGCTTTTTATGTCAAATGGTATTTTCAAACACACCTGCAGCCATCACCACATTTGTTGCCTTGAAAAAGCAGAACACTGGGCAGAACCATCTCAAACACGGACCAACTGCAAAAAAGTAAAACCAAGTTTTTAATTCTAATCTGCATGCGTGGATGATCAACACTGTAATTGATTCGTATTGCAACGTGAACATTTCCAATTCCTAAAATTAAATAAAGTTTAATAAAAATCTGAAAACTGTACACTAAGTACACTGAATACTTGTAAATGTCTAAGCGATTCGGTCATTACTAAATGGGAGAGTCAAAATATAACTTTTAAATTTAATATAACTTGACGTTGTTTTGTTTGACAAGTTGGCGTCGTTTTCATGTTAAATAACACAGTGATAAGTAACATTATGCAAAAAAGTGAAAAATTAAAATCGTGTTTATCGTCCATTTTTCAGTCTTTTTTTTAGCGCGCCAAACACAGTGTGCAGCTGGGGCTGAGGCCTTTGTTGCCCTTTTGTGTAGAGCTGTGCCTGGCACCGAGCCATTAGCGCCAGCCAGCAACCGAACAAGCAAAAGGAAAGAAACAGCAGAAGAAAAGCAACCAGAAGGAGGTGGTGTGTGCCTGTGCCTGTGCTACAGAAAGGATCGATCATTGTGCTGTCTTCTCGGCTTTCTCTGTCTTTTCTGCATTGTGTGTATCTGCCAACTGCAGCAGCAGCAGAGTGTGCACTGCTTCCCAAATGCTACTGTCTGTGTGTGTGAATGGCGCACAAACAGTGTGTCTCAGACTGTCCGTCAACCGCATTAGTCGCACCGTAGCTACTAAACACCGAGAAGACGAAGAAAAGGAGGAAGAAGAAAAGGGAAAGAGGAAAAGAGAGCAAAGAAGAAGAACATCAACTGAAGATGACTGGTGTTGCTACTGTTACTGCATCATCATCGTGATAACGCCCCAACTGCAGTTCACTCAGTTGACAGAAAAACTCGTGCTTGTGTTATTGTCTGTGTGTGTGTTGTCATTTACGGTGCTGTTGATGACCTTTTTTTCTGCATTTTGTTGACCAAAAACTATTTGCTGACTTGCAGATTCTTTCACAATTACATTGAAAAAAATGGCAGTATTGTTTACATTGGTCACTTCAATTGAGTTCGGATGATTCAACCTCTTCTTTTTACTGTTTTTTTCAAGCCCGTCATTCCATTCAAAAAATGTTTTATTTATGACCTCATTATGATCATCATTTTAACTCTATCAAAATGCATTTGACAATCCTTTAATAATTTGTCTTTCAATGGTGCCTTTTGAATTGTTTGCTGTTAAGTAAACACTCCATTATCACCTTTAACACCGACGATTTAACAAAAACAACGATGACTACACCATCACAGTCACAGCAGTTTATTAACTTGGATGAAATTCGAGAGCAGTTTCAATCGCTGTCAAAAGCTCAAAAAATATTCCGAATGGTTGTATTTTTCTCTCAATATCCAGTTTTTCTACCAATAAGTTGTTCTGGCCCAGCAGAAAAATGTGATAACAACTGCCCAAAAAAACAACTCAAAAAAATATCTTTGATTTTTGATGAAAAGAAACCAAATGAGCCTAATGAGCCAGTCAGTATTCCTGCATGTCAAATTAAGTTCGGTAAGTGAAAATTGCTTAAAAAGTTAAAAAAATCTAAATTGAAAATATTTTATAGAGTTTCAAAATTTAAATGAATTTGAAAACGCAGATTTAAACCAACTTGGCAACTTGTTAATTGATTTTGAAACAGTAACTTTAAACATTGACAAATTATCAACTCATTGTCCTTACATGCAAGTTGCTATAAGAAGAGTTTACAAAAAATTAATTACTGCAATCAATAAAGTTCGTTTCGTTTCAATAAACTATGATTCTGATAATGAAGTTCAAATTTACGAACTGAAAATCTATGAAACAAATGCCAACCAAACCCAGGACAATCCATCAATAAAAGATGTATGACAATTTGTATACAAGCAACTTTTACTTCTAAAACTAATATATTTTTTATTTCTAGGCGTTGTGTGCTTTTCTCATTATGTATAAAGACCACATTTTTGACGATCGAAAACACTTTTTTCAGTTTTCAAAAAATATTGTTTATTATTTAAACAATTTTATTTTGGATCATCCTGAAAAACTTAGTTTTTCCTCTGACGATGATAAACTTCAATATGAAAAGTACTATTTGCGCTGGTTATCATGCGTCGTTTTACCAGGAACTTTCAAAAGGTAAACGTAAACCACATTTTAACAAACATTTAATTAATTTTTTTTTAGTTTTGCAAAATTCAATTCAGCAGACATTTTTGGTCGTCAATTTCTATTGAAAATTTTTCCAACATTTTTGCGTTTTTTATCAACACATCTACAAATTCAAAGAAAAACCATTGATTGCCTTCAACACAACATCTTTTTAAATAATTTTTTCAAATTTTTAACAATGCCAGATTTTGCTTGCTGGTTATATCGATCCTTTGTGCCTTTTCAACAAGCTTTGTGGTGGGATACATTAGAAGACAGTGAAAATGAAACTGAATCTGGAAGTTCTAGTGTTGATGAAAATGAAAGTGAAAACTCGAAAAGTGATACTGAAAATGAGAATGTACACGACATAAACTGTGAAAATAAAATTGAAAATCAGTTTGAAAATGAGTTTGAAAACAAAAATGAAGATGAAACTGAAAATAATAATGTGAATCATGTAAACTGCAGAAAAAACAAAAAATTTTTAAAAAATGATGATGAAATTGTTATTGAAAGTGTTAACAAAACTCAAACTGAAAACCCTATTGAATCTCACATGCAAAATGATGTTCTATTCAATAATGTTAAAGAAAAGGTACTAACAGATACTGAGCAATCAAGTGATGAAGAACTAGAAAACTTGTTTCAATTTTTCGTTCACAACTATTACGATGACTTGTCCGATTTAGATGATGATACAAACAAACTAGACCAATGCATTTCCGACAGTATTAGTGAAGAAACAAATGATTTGTCTGGATCAAATGAATTAACTTTTAATGCCAGCAATGAGCTCTCTTTTGAAAACTGCACTGAAACTGATATCGAGTTTTGCGTGGAAACAAATTTTGAGACCAACACTGGAACCATTATCAAAAATCACAACGAGTTAAATACTGAATTTGACATTGAAGCTCACATGCAACTTGACATTGAACTCAAAACTGAACCGAACATTGAGACAACACCTGAATTTGTCAACAAACCTAGTATTGATTCAATCACTGAATCAGGTGTTAAATCAAACACTGAATTTGACAATCAATTCGAGTGTGAAACAAGCATTGAGTCCATCAATGAATTAAATTTAAAAACTGATTTTTTTATTACATCAACTGAATTTATTGAAAATATTAAAAAAGAATTTTTAGATGATTTTGGAGATCTAGAAAATAATGAAATTCAAAAAAAACTAAAAAGTTTGTTGAAATTATTAAAAAAACGCAAAGAAAATTTAAAGTACAATGAACATCAAGTTGATTGCTTACTCACGTCTGAAGATGAATCGTTTTGCTGGACACACTATTTTTCTAATTATTTGGAGCACCTTATTAAAGGAGAAAAACCGGAAACTTTTAAACTTCAAAGTGAAAATTGTAAAACAGTTCCTGCTAATGATGAAGAGCTGTTAGACAATGAAGATTCTAATGACAAAACTGAACTTATTGAAAGCAAAGAGTCTGAAGATAAAAACCCTAAATCAGTTGATTTAAAAGAATTGTACAATAAGGCATTGAAGTACATTACATCATACGTCCTCAACGACCAGCATCTAATTGAATGTGATGACTTTTGGGAGTACATTAATCGGGAAACTGCGGAAAGTTCACTACACCAAACTTTGAAGCACATTCACGGAAGAACTGCTCCGGAAAGTTTACTGTTTTGTCGTGAGAACACTGATTCGCCAAACTCTCCCGGAAAACGGACCGTTCGTCGAAGTAGCAGTGATCGGATGACCCGTTCGAGAAGTGCCACCCCTGAACAGCAGCAACAACAACAGCAACAGCAGCAACTGCAGCACCAGCTGAGAGAGGAAAGCCTTCGCGAGACACTCCGCCACACCGACGTTCGCTTTACCTTTGTTCAAAACCTACGCAATGGCCGGCCGCTGGCGATGGAGCAGCTGCAGTGGCTGGTCGACCTGCAGAACGTCTACAGTCACCAGCTGCCGAGAATGGGCAAGGACTACATCTGCAGACTGGTGCTCGACCCTCGGCACATCAACATGATCTTGCTGAAGGACAAACAGCGTGTCATTGGCGGTGTCACTTTCCGGCCCTTTGAGTCGCTCGGCTTCTCTGAGGTCGTCTTCTGCGCCGTCTCATCTAATGAGCAAGTGAAAGGATATGGAACGCGAATGATGAACTTCCTCAAGGACTACCACATTTCAGTTGGATCGCTCTTTCTACTTACCTATGCGGATGAATTTGCAGTGGGCTACTTTAAGAAGCAAGGATTCACCAAACGTGTTCGCCTAGAGCGTGAATTTTATCATGGCTACATGAAAGAGTATGAAGGAGCCACTTTAATGGAATGTTGGCTCAATCCGATGATCTCCTACAGTGACATGAACTATCAACTGAGCTGGCAACGAAAATTGCTGAAAAGTTTGATTCTGAAGAAACAAGACCGTCCTAACTTGCCAAAGTTTATCTATCCTTTTGATGACGAGCATCGAGTTGCTCCAGTGGAGTTTATCAATAAGATGAACATCAAAAACACTCCTTTTATAGAGGATGAAATTGACTGGGATGATCACACTGATGAGTTGATGCCCAAACTTGCCATTGTTTTAGAACGTATGAAGGGACATGAAGATGCAGCCTTTTTTCTTGCCCCTTATAAAGGCGAAAAAACTGAAGAGTACAATCAAAAAGTCAAGTATCCGATGGATTTAGAGCAAATGTCTGCACGGTTGGAGAAAAAGTATTACAACACATTACATTTGTTCCATGCTGACATGAAGCGCATTTTTAAAAATTGTCGCATGATGAATCTTGAAAATAACAATATCATCTTAACTGTAAATCTGCTAGAAAGATTTTACGTTAAACAACTAAAGGAGGTAAACCTCATAGTACCTCATGAGCCCAATGGTGCACTCAAAAGCATTGAAGAGATAACTAAAATAAAGGATGAAGGGATAAAGTTTAAAGAAGTTAAAACTTCTTTTTACACTGTGGAAGAGACAAAATTGATCAAAGAAAAAAGAGTGACGGAACAATCATACAGTGACAACGAAATAGAAACAAACGGTGATTTGACTTGTGACAATATTATTGACGTAACAGATGATCAATCTCAACCAAACGATCAACCCGAACTTACTAATCATTTATCAGAAAATGAAATGGTTAAAAATGGCTTTGACACAAACATTTTAACTTCAATGATATCCGAACATACTCTTAAGCCATCACTTGAAGACAGTGATGATGAGCAAGAAAATGATAAACTTGCTCTAGCACGCAACATTGTTGAGATTTTTGGTGATTCTGACTACGAAAACGACGCAGATGATGATGAAGAAGAAGAAGAAGAGAATCGTAATAATATCACAAATGGAAATCCATCAGATATTAAACAAAATTCGGCATTTTCGGAAAACATTGAAAACATTTTCTAACTTTTTACTAAAATACTAAACTTGTTAAACACAATAATGAATTTTACAACTCAGCAACTTTATGAATCTTATCAACTTTTTACCTCACTTTTGCTTTCTAGTCTTGACACACCTACAAATAACATTTTATTCCTGAAATATGCCTTATTATAAACACTTTGATAACAACTTATTTTTTTCTGATAAATTTGATGTCATTTAACTAATCCTCCTATTATCAACACATAATTTAACTAAACAGTACAAATTATTTGTGATATATTAAATATTAAATAAAATTGTAATCAAACATAATTTGTTTCAGAATTGCATTTATTAGTTTTTTAAACTTTTTGTTTTAAACGTTTTTTTGAAGTGCAATAGCTTATATTTTCTTTTTTGACCAGTTAAAAATGCATAAAAAGAAATCAATTTTTTATTAGTTATTAGAATTAAAAACACAACAATGGCATTTGAAGTTACAATGAAGAGGACGTTGAAGTGCATTTACAAAGCAAATTCAAAGTATTTGTTACCTGTCGCTTGCAATTTATTGGCAGTTTTGACAAAAACCACCAAATGAAAAGATGAAAAGTTTTTTGATTGAAAACTCAATTTTAGTGAATCTGATGATATAACTTCAAACAAGGCTGTAAGCGAAAAAGAGGGGGCAACGACAACAAGAAAATATGTTAATTAAAAATGTAGCAATAAAAATTGTTAAATGTTTACAAAAAAATGGTCATTTTAATGAGAAAAAAAGTTTGTTTATGGTGTAAGTGTGTGTTTGTGTGTAAATAAGTGTGTGTGTGTGTGTGTGTTAGTTCACAGGCTTGGTAACAGCTGGTCAAAGCTGGCGGTGTGGTGATAGGCTGCGCTGCGGCAAGTGACCAGTTTGGCCGACTTTGAAGCACATTGAGGAAAGAGATCACGATTCACGGCAGAAGGAGGACACCGCTGGCCAAGTGTCACCTGCCACGTCCTCAGCTGACAGTAGAAGAAGTACAGGTACAGCAGCTCAGGTGCAGTTAGATCAGTGCTGCGCTTTGGTTCATTTTGTTGGTGGTTTCCAATTGTATTCAGTGTCAGTGATGATGGGAAGAACTGCTTATGTTCAAAGTTATTAGTCGGACTTTTAAACCACTGACAATTTTTAAACAGCTCCTGCAAAAGCTTTTGGCACTGAATCCATTCCATTTGCTGGCAGGTAGTACCGGCGGTTGATATGAAACAAAATGGCAACAACTTTTGCTGGTGTATTTTTCTGTCATTGTAACAGACCACAGTGGACGGTGAGCAAAAAAAACTGCCGGTGCTGTGCAATGCCACTGTTCTTTTGGTCTTTCCATTGAAAAAGTTGTCATTTCGGTACGTTAAAAAGCAGGCAGCATTTAACAGTTTTCCTACTGACTGGAGTTTCCTATTTGAGTGATTGCTTTGCAGCGGAAACTGAGCAAGCTGAAGCGCAGCAACAGTTGCAGCGGCACTTCTCCCGCCAAGCGTTCCATTGGTGTTATTATTAGCCGACTCATCGTCCGTCTCCAGAGCGGTGGACATGGCGGAGGAGGACTGTCCGGTGGGATTGCTGCCATTGCCGTCGTAGCTGTAACTGGTGGTGCTGAAGGTGGGCTTGCGCGAGTAGGTGTTGGCATTGCGCGAGGAGCTCATCGAGGAGGAGGGCGGCGCAGGGGGCGGCGGCGGGGGCGGCGGCGCGTGAGAGCGGTAGGCGGAGTGGTTGCCGTGACCGGCGCTGGGCCGATTCGGCGGCTGGGTGCGCTCCACCAGGGGCCGGGAGGGCAGCGGGCCACGGCGACGGCGCCGACAGCAGCGACAGCAGCAGAGGCAGCAGAGACACCAGTTGACGGAGTGGCCCTCCTCCGAGGAGCAGTTGCTGTTGGAGCAGACGCACAGGGCGAAGAAACCGACCACAAAGAGCACCAGCAGACTGACGGTGATGGTGATTGACTGCCAGCTGAGGACGCTGTCCCAGGCACAGCGACGACGGCTCTTCCGAAAGGAGTACGGCCCGTAGCCGAGCGGGTCCTTGTCGATGCGCACCATCTTCAGGCTGATCTGCACCTCGCCGGCGTAGTTGCGCCGGTTCTGGTTGTAGTGCACGTCCTTCAGTGTTTTCCCTGAAAGGTGGGTAAAAGGAGGTTTTATTAGGTTTTGACTAAAAATAATTTGTGAAAAATTTAAAAGAAAACCTGGACTACTACCACCTACCCCAGATGTGATTGCACTCGTAGGCGAAGCGGTCACCAAATGAGCCCATGTCAAAGGAGACGCTCAGATTGACGCAGACGCCGTCGCCGTAGACGCGGTACCGGCCGTTGAGCACGTTCTTGTCCGCTTGCTGAAGGCACTCAATGTAAGCGACGTGAAACTCAATCACAGAGCCGACCACGTGGAAGCCGGCGCTCAGCAGGCGATTGCTGCGCTCCACCAGAACCACACGGGCTGACCGACTGGAGGAGGAAGAAGATGATGAGGAGGAAGACCTTCCTCTTGGAGTGTCCTTCCGAGCTGCAGCCACCACCGCTGCCGCCGCCGCCGCCTCATCACCGGCCTCCAAGTTGACGTCGTACTCCTCCTCGTCGTCCTCATTGGCCACCTCCCGCTCGTCGGACTGGCTGAACTTCCAGAACATGTTCCGCGAGTTGCGTTCACAGTTGGCCCGTCGGCCGAGCGACTCCTCGGGCGATATGCTGAAGGTGCCGCCGCGGAAGGTGCTATTTGAGGGGCGGATGCGCACAATGCCGGCAAAGGTGGCCAGCAGGCAGACGGCGTTCTCGTGGTACCGATCAGGGATCCAGTAGTTGGGGTTGGCCGTCCACGGCTCGAGGTAGTTCGGCGGTGGGCCGTGGCTGTGATTGCCCTTGCTGTTGATGCCGCCCATGCCCAGACCGGAAATGTGCCCCGAGTTCTGGCGTTTTCGACCAAAGAGACTGCTGCGTTTGTGTCTTTGGCTGCTGCCACTTGCGAGAACTGGAGATGGGGGTAATCTGTCATCATCAAGGCGGCGGTACCTCTCCTCTTCTTTATCAAGCAAAAAGTCGTACTGTTTCTGCTCTAAATCCAGTGTTGGCAATAGAAGTTTTGCTTTATTATCACTGTTGTTGCTGTTGTTGTTGTTGTTGTTATTGCTTTGGTTGGGTATAGTTGTCGTCAAGTGTCGAGTGATCACGTTTGAAAATGAGGCGTTTCGGCTGTTTTGGCGACTTGTTGTTGTTGTTTCACTAGTGTTGTTGGCACTACTACTTAAATTACTATGGCTCAGGTGTATCACGGAGTGGGAAGTGTCTAGTGACTCAGAAATGGTCGGCAGGAGAGTGTTACAAAGAAAGGTGGCAAAAAGCAGCAGAACAGGAGGAGGCGGTGATAGTGCGTGGACAAGGCTAGGCCACAGGGCCACGGGCACGTGATGGACGGAAGATGAACTCGCAGCCAGCCTGATTGCTGCAACTTTGCCGCATTTTCTTAACTTCATCTTTGCCGGCAGCTGTGACTGCTTTGCGCTGCTGGTTTTCACACCTTTAACCAGGACAGTCAGGCAGTCAGAGTCAGAATGCTACGAATGTCTACGAAGGCTGCGTCAAAGCAAAAAACGGCAACACACTTTTAGTTGTTCTATGTGTTTCGTGTAGAGCAATGGTCTGATTTTAAGACAAAAGATTTGATATGCAAACTAAAAACAGGAAGTGAATTGTGGATGAATGTAAATGGCTGGCCGCCAGTATGTTGGTGATTAAGTAAACAGTTTTTAAAGATAAGTTGAAGAGGGGAAACTCCAGTTGTAGGCCACCATGACAGCAACCAGAAGCATTTTCAAGTTGAAAAATATAGTATCAGCAAATCAGTTCTGTAAATTTAAAACAATTTTTTTGTGTCTGTTGTTTGTCGTAGTTACAGATTGTAAGATGTTAGCAAAATGTATCTGCAAATAAAAAAAATATTTTAAAAATGTTGATATTTTTAACTTTTTGACATGAAATATTTGGCTGCCCAATATTGAGAAAAAAGTTTTAATTTGATAATAGTTAAATAATGTTAACAAAAACTGAACTTAAGCAAACACAATATTCTAAATTTTACTAAAATCAGTTATAAATTTAAACTTTTGTCAAGGTTTCAATAATAAACTACTAACAAATGTATATAAATAATTTTTATTGTTTAAAAAACATGTAATTTATACATTGTAAAAATGTTTTGAAAAAAACGATGCAGTTTGGAGTTGTAGTCATATATGACAGATAAAAACAGTTGCAATTCAAAGACAAAAATGACAAAACGATGAGTGCGTGTGCAATTTTACTGTAAAGCTTTTTGTAGACACAAAAATGTATAAAATATAAAATGTCACCAATACGGCTGTGTGCCCTAGCAAAGACAATAGCACACGTAGCTTCGCAAAGTTGAACTGCAGTGCTCAACAACACAAACTCAAAGAATCAATGGAGATATATCACCGTCAGTCGATCTATCAATGTTGAAGGAGAAAAAGAAACTAAAAGAGAGTTTGTATAAGTTGGAAAAAAGTGAAAACGAGTGGGTACGGCGGCGATTGGACCACTAAGATTGCAGGATGGTAGGTGCTCTTTGAAAGGCCATTCTGCTTTTAGTGAGGTGAAGTGTCAGGCAATCTGCCGAAGTACAATGAGAATGCTAAAAACGGACACAAATGTAATCCAACATGATGGCCTATTTGTCGGCAGTAGTAGTAGTTTCAAAACTGATCGACTGCTCGATATGATCGCCAAATGTTGTGCCGCCAAATGGTGGAAGCTAAATGTGAAACAGACCCAATGGGAACAGCGAGGAAACAATGAGGCAAGGCGCAACAATTGATGATGAAACGCTGAGGAGGAAAGCTATGCTACCAAAAGATGATGGCAATGAAAAGAGAAAAGGAAAGTGTACAGCACTCTAGTATAATGGATGCCAATCAGAGCTGCTGCAGATTGAAAGATTAGCCAAACACTCACACTCACATTTGCCAGTGGAAAGAAGAACACTATGATCGGTTATGTGTGTGGCGGTGGGTGTGAAAGCTTTTGTCAAGTAAGATAATCAATTAAAAGTGCTTGTGTTGTGTGGTAAACATTTAACCGCTTTCAGTGAGAGTAGTAAATTGAGCTTCAAACAGGAAAATTGGAAAATTGAAATTGGAACACAGTTCTGTGCTGCAACCTGTAAATGGAGTGAGAAACTACAGAGAAACTAGTCTGGCGACCGCTGTGTGTCTTATGGTTTGTCGACACGCAAGGGCCTCATCCAATGAAGATTGATCAAGTGCCAAAAGTGCTAAAGTGTGAACAACAACAACTGAACAGCCTCTTCTCCTTCTCACTTTTCTCTCGTCTTGAGTTGCTTGTGTTGGATGTCGATTTGTCGGCTGTACGCTGCATTGACTCACTCATCACTCAGAGCACACTGTAAAGTGCAGGCCAACAAAAGAGGAGGAAGAGAATTCTTGGAATGTATTCAGGAATAAAAGTTGAAAAAACGGAGAACAACAGCAAATCTGAAACATAGCAGCAATTTAAGATGTTGGCTGTAATGCGATAATCTGTTTACGTTTTGAAGCAACAACAACAAAAAACAGTAATAAAACACAACAAAAAGCAATTTAACTAAACAAATAGCCAATCGAGCAATAAAAGGTGTTCTAGACAAAACAAAAATCTAATTGTAAAAAATAAAATTGAGTTGAAATACACTACAAAAAGTTTTTATTCTAGCAATGTTTTTAACATTGACTGAGTACTTGTGTTGCAAACAGCAATTATTTTCTACAAAACATTTGGTGAACTGCTTGTATTATTACATCACCAACAGAAGACTTGCGCTAAACAGCAAACACGACTAGTAGACCACTAAAAAGACAATTAATTTGCTAAAAACTGCAAATAAATCTACAAAAGTGCTTGTTAAAAAATAAAACTTTTAAAGACGACGTGTTGTTTAAAACAAACATCTTTATTTTACTAATGAACAAAACAAATCTGCAATTACTAAATAAAACAACTTTTGCAAATGAGGATTAATTAAAGTTAGCCTGCACTAAAAAAATACTCTTAAAAAACTACTACAAGTTTATCTGAAAAAACACAATATAAATGCTAAAAACAAAAGCAGCAAAATTGAGCTTGTTTTGTAGAAATGAGCAAACCTAATCTTTTTTTGAATAAAAAAAATGTACAAACAAAAGTAACACATACTTTTAGACACCAAATAGTTTTTTCATTCAATAAGTTGAAAAAGAGAAACAAGAAAAAATACAATCACAAAAAAATTAAGGCAAACAGCAAACAAAAAATACAGTTAAAAATTTGGTGGCGACAGTCAAGTAATGTTGTTGTTGTTTCCTCTACTAAAGCAATCAAAATGTGTTTGAAATTTCTGCCGGTGGCAATGACTGGTAAGGCCACCAAGAGCAGACAGTTTAAGTAATCAGATATGTCGAGCCATAGTGGACACAACAAGATTGTCAACTAGTCACAGGCAGATTGTATCGAAGCACAGCACGAAGAACGATGCAGAACGCTGCAGCAGGGCAGTATCAGTTCATCTCCGATTCCGTTGCTTGCAGCATACTTCATGGCCTCTGTTGACTGTGACAGTCGGTGGTGGTGGTGGTGATGGCAGTGGTGATAGCGGAGAGAACAGCAAATCACCACCGCCACCAAATTGCCGTATTTGGTGAAGTTATCGCTGCCACTGCCCAAGTTGACACTTAGCAAAGTAGGCCCTAATAGGAAGGGCAAACACGGCCAAATGGCCGGCCGGCCGGCAATGCTAGCCAGTAAGTCAGTCAGTCAGTCAATGCCGACCTTTAACCTTAGAATGAAGAGGAGGAGGTGGTGGCAGGGGAAGATGAGCGACAGAATGCGCGACACTGACACCAGCCAACGGTGGGAGAGAAGAGTGTGACTGCTACTGCCGCGCACTGTCTTATCCTGTGCTCATCGAGTGAGGAATTTCATTTGCAAGTGTTTTGCATACTTTGCAAACACTGCAGCACAGCACAGTGCCCAGTGAGATGAGTGGGCAGAGAAAGTGACACAGCAGTAGAGCACAGGTTCAGGGAGAGAGAGAGAGAGAGAGAGACAGAAGGACACAGAGAGTGTCCACCGAGTCACATGTCACGCGCGCAGTGCAGTAATTAGCCACTGACTAAATGGGCAGCAGCAGCAGCAGCAAGAACAGCAACCTCGATCATGGTGGCTTTTGTTGCCCTCTAAACGCGCGGGCACACAATTAGGACTCCAGCAGTGAGCATACTGAGTCTTAGCAGTGAGGTGTCCACTGGGTGACACTTGTGAGCGCCTTGCTTAATGTGATCACCGAAACACTGTGGGGTGATTGGTCACACCGGTCAACATTACACTCTTCTTAACTACACACAGCTGAGAATGGTGGTGGTGGCGATTGAGAAAGGGAGACAAAGGTGTTTGTACAAACACATTTGGCCTATTCAGTGCTTTACGGCTGCAAAAAGGGTTTAAATTAGAAAACTAACCATGGAGTGAGGCGATTTTGGCCTTTTTTCTCTATATGATTGATACATTTTAGAAAATCAAACACATATGGCATTCGAAGGTTAAACAGAAGCACTTATTGATTTAGTTAACTTAGAAGCATTTTTAAACGTTTAAAGTTTGTGGGTTAATTGAACAGCTGTGGTGACTGGACAAGGAAAATCAAAAATTGATTTATGAGAGTAGAAAACATTGAGGTAAAAACATTGTAAAAGCACAAAATGACACAAATAAACATGATAATCTATCGAATAACACATAAATGATCTTTCAATACATCAATTTTTGCCAATTTTTGAATTTATGGACAAATAATACTAACAACAAATAAAAAATATGTTTTTTAAGTGAATCACATTTTGTTTGTTGTTACATGTTAACATTTGTTTTTAATAAAAATGTCCAACGTTTAATCAAATAAAAGTTGAAAAACAATTTAATTTTATCAAAACACAATTGTAAAAATTTACATTCTTATTTATATTTTCATAATACCACATTCAGAAATAAAAGCAGCGGAAACTAAACAGCGACAAAAAACTTAAGTGATCAGTCACTTGCTTGAGAGGCACTTTGCTGGAAAGAGTTCAAACCTTTGATGACTCTGGCAATTATTTTGTAAATAATAGGACAATTTTAGTTGATTCTTATCTATGACTTTTATCAGCTGTTAGGCAGCTAAATGAAAAACACTGAATTATTTATTTTTTTTGCAATTGAACGTTTTGCTTGCATTTTGTAAAGCAGAACAAAGCAATTTAAGTACCGCAACTATTGAGACGACGGGTGTTCATTGCTGACAATTTCAAGCTAATTTGTAAACAGTGCTGCCATTGAAAGAAAGGTCGACAATGCTTTGAGCTGATTGCTGCTGACTAGCAAACAGACAGCATTGACTGTTTGCAGGAGACGATTGAGCCGATTTGTCTAAAGCATAGGGCACATGTAAAAGCCTCGGACAAGAGTGTCCATTGTGATTGGCCCACACAGTGGTGCCATAAATAAATCATTGCTTAATTTTGTTTTATGCGTGCCCGAGCCGTTGTGATTTATGAATCGAACCGTCTGACGATACTGCCAAATACTTTGTGCACCTCATCGATTGTCTGTGTGTTAGGGTTGAATGCCTTGCCAAATGCTAGCGTTGGCCAGACATTTCAAAACCTTTAAAACTGGCGCTGTTTCTGTTTGCACGACTAGTTTTAGTGACAGATTTCAAATGTAAATATGGATGCTAAAAAATGATAACTTTTTAAACTGTATTATGTTCAATTTTGTTTGCAAAAAATATTTTAAAAGTAACTTGGACAAAATTTTATTAAATTAAAAAAATTTTTGTTTTTAAAGTTAATAATTGATTTGAATTTGTTTTATCAAAGTTATTAAATTACATAAACTTTTTATTAACTGATTTTAGTAGTTTAAATCATTGTTATATATAATTTTTGATTTTAATGATTGTAACTTACCAAAAAATAAAATAAAATAAGTAAATCAGCAGATCTATTAAATTTTAAAAAACAAGCAAAAAAGTTAAATAACAGTATAATTTAATTTTAATTGATTTTTATAAGTAATTGTTTTACTTGTTTATTAAAAAATGTGTAACAATTTTGCAAAAAAAATTTTTAAAGTTTTTCATTTGTATCAATTTTAACGTTGCTTGTTAGTTTTTAACTCAAAACTCATTTAAATTTTAGTTTAATGTCATTTTTTTGTTTTACTCAACAAACAATGATAGTTCATAAGAACATAAAATAAAAACAATCATTAGTAAACATATATGTTTTGCAAGTTGAAAAGCGTTATTGATGCTGAGCTGGCAACTTTATTATAAACTTATACAAAACTATTCTATTTTATATAATGTTACTTTTTGTCATTTTAATGAAAATTATTGTATCAAAATAAGTGTTTTTTGTTTGATTTTGCTAGTGGTATCTTTTTAGTAATAGGAAAAATGACCGTTACAAGTTTACTAAATTAAATAACTTTTAGTTTATGTTTTAAAGTTTTTTTAACAAATCAACCACTGTTGTAACTGAACTGAGAAAACAAACGCACAAAATACTTTTTTGAGGACAAGTTCTGTCACAAGCATCATAGGACAATGATCAATTGGGCTGCTAATTTGCGCGACACTAATTAGTAGCAGGCAGTGGTTAGGGCGGCGGTGACCACTGGCAAGTCGATGACAACACTCGACAGACTAGGAAAAAAATGTAACTAAAAATGTGAATCAATGATGTATCTAGTGAAATGAAAACAACGCAACCATGCGAAAAAGGTGCTTTCCAACACAAAAGTTGATGATTAATTGTTGAGCAAAAAAATGTTTAATTTATCTGCTCAAGCCATTAAATGCTTGGAAGCTCTATTGACCGCTGCCTTTTTTCAGACAAAAAATGAAGAGTGCAATCAGCGTCAATTAGTGACACAGACAGACACATCAATACACTGGTGCAAACAGACACTGCTACTTTCACTTTGATTGTTTTCCACTGTACGACAGTGGTGGAGACAAGTTGTCCATAATGGTTAGTTTTTTCAACATGTACAGCTCTCATTGAATTGCAAAGCACTGCCATCAGCATTTTGGTATGTTCAAAAAAGAAAAAGAGCAAATGGCGACAAACACTTTTATGAAAAAGAGAAAAACTTGCAAAACTTGACCTTAGCTTGCACTGTCTGCTTTGCTCTTGCTTTAACACCATCACCACAACTACAAATACAACTAAATGCAAAATGTCCCATTCAATTTGGTACCACTGCCCAGCAATTGATTTTTGAGTATCGATCAACATCAGTGGCAGTAGTGAAGAGGGTAAGCAGTGGCAAGTCACTCACAGGGCAGCTCAATCAATATATAATTTGAGTAAACAGAATTCAAACGACAGCAACAATAGAAACAGCAACAGCAGCAGCAGTCAAAAAGCTTTCCTTTGACAAATATTTAGAAAATAATAAATAAGTAAACAGAGGCAAATTTCGAACTGAAGGATTCGACATTTGAACAATAATTCTCGTTGGGGCTAGTTGTGTCCGCAAAATGCACACAGTACGCGACACTTTTTAAGGCACAGAAGAAAAAAGGCAACATACACACAGTGAAATTGAGTCTGAACATTTCATTGACTCTCTCTCTCTCTCT
>JAALOO010000288.1_pt1 | contig 46733 bp, 36 predicted proteins | sample 7257641 | NCBI WGS metagenome assembly JAALOO01 (sample SAMN14085613, study PRJNA598686) | mite metagenome | biome: ENVO:01001000; feature: ENVO:01001002; material: ENVO:01001226; isolation source: single female mite from University of Michigan culture on fish food culture... ...
AGAGAGAGAGAGAGAGAGAGAGAGAGAGAGAGAGAGAGAGAGAGAGAGAGCTGGCAATTGAAACAATCTCCGCCTGGTAACTGTTGCCCTGCGTCTGGTCAACAGGATTAGCAGCGAATTCCAATCGTTTGAGCAGCACTCTTATCGGAGACAAGAAGAAGAAGAAGCCACTTTTGGATTCAGTCATTTAAGTTGTGCTCATTTGCTCCTGCTCATTCATTGACTAGCAGCTTTTCCAATTGCAAAGAGACATCAATGACCTCAACACTAAACTGAACACAGTGGTGGACTTTGATGCTGACTGGTGGCCATTAAATCATCCGCTAAATGGCCTCACACACACAGACACAGACACATGCAAGTTCACTTTCAGTTAGCATTAAATGGTACTGTTTCTGCTACTACTAAATTTACCAACACATTTGAACACATATGTTCACTAGTGCTGAAGTAGTAGTAACTGCTGTTAAAAACTGGGCTTGAGCAAAAAGGCAAAAGAATAAATTTTTTGCTTGTTTTCACTCTTAGCTGGAACTGTTCAGTGAGAGAAGACGGGGTTTTGTTGAAAATGCATCCATTCTAAACTTTGACTACCTTGACTGTGCTTTTTCCACATTCATTGAACTTTTAATCAGCTAAGCAATCTCAGCAACACACAACAGAAAATAAGAGCAGAAAAATAATGTTTTTGACAAGACTGATTTTTTTGTTTTTTATTTATTTATTGAGTGTCGCCTGGTAACGCGCGCAATTAAAAGAAAAGATTATCATACAGGGTTGCACAGTAATGAAAGCAGAGCGAATTTGTGCAGCGGTGGTGGTAGTGGTGAAAAGTGATTCCAGTGAAAGTGAAGGGGGCAAGATGGTAATAGAGCTGTTGCTGTTGCTGATAACGATGAAGAAGAAAAAGAAGATGATGATGATGATGATTTACGAGGGACTCTAGCTGCAGCAGTCAACAGAAGGAACACAGCTTCAGTTAAGAAGAAAAAGAAAGAGAGCTAGAGTTAGTGAGAACACTTGTGTGCAACAGACAGAGAGAAAGACAGAAAGGGAGCAGCTAATTCTCTTATTGCTTAGACCAAAGTGTCTGTGTGAGTTTGAGTATGTAATGTGTGTGTTTGTGAGTATATGAGTATGAGTATGTGTGTGTGTGTGTGTGTGTGTCTGGGACTTCTGACTGACTGACTGCTGTGTTTATGTTTTGTGAAAAGACACACACACACACACAGACAGAGACAGACAGACGTGGCCTTTGCTCCCTCTTTTCTTTTTTTCTCCCTCTTTTTCTCCGGGATGATTTGCTGCCAGATTGATTGCTACATTGCCTAACTAGTCACTTGATTGATTGATTCACTTGCTGCTGCTGCTGTTGCTGTTTCTGCAGAATAGAAAGGCGAGACAGGCGAGAACACAAACTGACACACACACAGAGAGAGAAAGAAGAAGAAAACTCACTAAAATTCAAACTTTTTTTTCAAGTTAGCTACTTGTTGGCCGCCATCTCCGCCCTACGGCTAGACTTGATCACGCTAATCGCCTTTGACTCGATGACGCCGGAGATGGGCAAAATATCATTTGAGGTTTCATAGGCTTCGAGGTTGGTGCTTTTGCTCAGGGGCGTCCTCGGTGGCGTACAGTTGCCCAGAATGTGGTGATGATGCTCACTGTGCATCGCTGCCGTTTGCTGCTGTTGTTGTCCACAAGAAAGCTGCGAAAATGGCCCCACACTGTGAAGTTGTCGAGGACCAGGACCAGGACCAGAGGCAGTAGTCATCGTCACAACTGGAGCAAGTTGGTTGACACTCTCATTAGGAGCTCCACTTTCACACGATTGCTCACTGTCACCCTCTTCCTCCTCCTCTTCTTCCTCTTCTTCCTTTACAGTATTGCGAGGCTGCTGCGAGAACATCTGATCTCGATGATGATCATCATCATTTTCTGCCGGGGGAGAGTATTTGCAGCCATCGCCATCGTCATCATTTGGGTAGTCGGGAAATGAGCGTCCATGACACTCTGAGTGATGCTGATGCTGTTGCTGTTGCTGTTGCTGATGTTGCTGCTGCTGCTGTTGATGTCCAGACGGTGCCGTTGGCCGAGATGATCGACTGCCGCTGCTGCTGCTGTTCTGAAGCAAACTCTGCGGAGCAATCTCAATGATGGTGTTCACTCGCTCCTGCATCAGCGTGATCTTGTGCTGGGTGGTGTTGATGCAGCTGCTGCTGCTGCTGCTGCGACGGCTGTGTCGGCTGATGTCCTCCAACAGTGACTGATGGTGCTGGTGATGGTGATGGTAGTGATGATAATTGGGGTGATGATCCAGTCCTTCTCCTCCGTAGTTGGGGTGATGAGGAGAAGGAGGGTGATGATGATGGCCGTAGTACGGCAGCTGACCAACTGGAAAGCTTTCGCCTGATGGCGATGATGAACTTTCAATATGAGAAGTTGTGAGTGCTGCAGCAGCTGCTGCCGCCGCCGCTGCCACTGCGCACTGATTAAAGTGATGAGCATTGTTGGCCGGTGAATAGCCGAATGGGCTGTAATATTCTCCTGTGAGAGGGGAGAAGACAGCGGAAGTCTGCTGACCGGAAGTTTCACCTCCATTCGGGTGGTGGTGGTGGGGATAGTAGTAGGGGTGGTGGTGGTGGTGGTGATTTGGATTGTTGCTGTTCACTAGTTGGTTCACCAGATCACCTAGTTTTCCACTTTTAGAGAAGTTGGACTGATTGTTGTGACCATTGTAGAATGTTGCTGTTGCTGTTGCTGGTGGTGGTGGTGGTGATAGTGGTGAGGAATGTGATACAGCAGCACAGCTGCTTCGATATTGAGGAGATTGCTGATTTAGCTGATCATGGTCATTTGGCGATGCTTGTGAGCTCAATTCAGTAGTATTTGTAGTGATGGTGGTGAGAGGGTGAGGCTCCAAACCAAAAGCCGATGCTGAGGACTGATCAGTGGGCGAGGAGATGATCGAGGCGGAGGAGTAGGCCGAGGTGGAGCAGGAGGAGAAGGAGGAGGGAGTGGTCATCAGGCGGTGGTAATCAGCTGTCGGACCAAGGGGAGAGCCAAAGGCGAACTGACAGGAGTTGTTGAACTGCTGGGAGAGGGTGTTGCCATTTCCTGTTGCTGTGTTTTCTGCCGAATCATTGGGGATCATCGGTGCACTGGTCGAGTAGTAGGGAACAGGGGGCCCCACAGTGTACAGAGCGTGATGAGCAGTGCCGCCATTGCCAGAGCTGTTGCTAGTGCTGCTGCTGTAGGGAGACAGGCTGCTGGAGGCGTTGCTTTCACTGCCCGAAGATACTGCTGATCCTAGGTGAGGGGGATAACTTCCGGTTCCGGTTCCGGTAGCTGCGGCAAACTGAGGCTGAGGAAAGACTGAGTGCTGTGGGTGGTGATGGTGTTGATAAGAAGAATGGTGGTGGTAGGAGTGGTGGTGGTGGTGGTGGTGGTGATAGTTAGGCGGCGACACACTCGCCGGTGATAAATGGTGGTACGGCAGAGGCGGCGGTACTTTTCCGGTGACGTACGCCGGAACATTCGAACACTCCTCAAACTTCGCTGTATCAGTCTCGATTGGGGGACAATTTTCTGCAGCACTACTGTACTTTTCCTGCAGTACCAGCAGTGGTGTCTTTTGCTCTTGCTCAGCACTCGCATTGGCTGATTTTAATTGCTGCAGTGTCACGTCAAAGGAAGCGGCGGCGGCGGCCTCAGCGGCTGAATTGACAGCACTCGATTGACTGCCGCCAGCAACAGAAGCAGCAGCAGAAAATTGATGGCTCAATTTGGCCTTGTAATTAGCAGCAGCAGCATTTGTCTGCCTTCCTCTTTCGGCAGCGGTCTTTGCTGAGGAGGAAACTGATGTGGAAGAAGGTTGGCGCGTGTGCAGGGTGCGGCAGGAGTTATGACCGCTGCCGTTGCCACTGCCGTTGCCGTTGCCATTGCCATTGTGGCCGCCGTTGTTGCTATTATTGGCCGCTCGGCCTGACTTACTGCTGGTGGTGGTGGTCTTTGATGGTGCCGGCTGCGGGAGGACAGCGTCGTCGGGCGTCGAGGAGGAGGAGGAGGAGGAGAAAGAAGAAGAGGAGATGGCAGACAATTTATGTGTTTGCAGCGTCGGTGGTGGTGGCAATGGTGGTGGTGGCGGTGATGTGAGCGATTGCAAACTACTGCAGCCCGCTGCAAAGACGTGCTGCAGTGAGGTCGTAGCCGAAACGGAGGAAATGCTGTTGCTGCCGTCCGATAAATTATTGCTCACCAAAGCTCTGCCTTGATCAGAGCAGTTGACTGCAGTCGTGGCAGACTGATTGAAATGGTGGTCATCATTGCCGCTACCGACGATTGCCAGCAAAGACTGCTGCTGTTGCTGCTGCTGTTGTTGAGATACTGCTTTAGTCACTTTGGCCCCTCGATTTGCCCTGGTCCGCCTCCCTATGCCTTGTTGCGTCGGATCGCCTTTAGATTTTCTGCCTGGGCCTCCTTCACCCCCTCCGTCTTTGCCACACTCTCCTTTCCGCTTGAAACGTCGTCGTCGTCTGAGGTAGCTGCCATTTTCGAACATGTTCAGCGAGTCAGGGTCCAGTGTCCAGTAGCTGCCCTTGCCCGACTTCTTATCATCCCGGGCCACCTTGATGAAGCACTCGTTCAGGGAGAGGTTGTGGCGGATGCTGTTCTGCCAGCCTTGCTTGTTGTCCCGGTAGAATGGGTACTCGTCCATGATGTACTGGGGAGGAAAAGGAGAAGGAAATGACAATCGGGAAAGAAAGGTTAAGCGTTGAAACAAAGGTCAAAAACGAGTTGTTATCAAAATTTTCGCTGATTAAATTTTCCACCTACCTGATAGATTCCACTGAGCGTCACCTTGTGGTCGGGCGCCTTCTTGATGGCCATGGTGATGAGGGCAATGTAGGAGTAGGGCGGCTTGGCGATCTCCTTTGATGAGCTGCTGCAGCTGTTGCTGTTACTGGTGGAATTGTTGGAGTTGGTGTTCATCGCCGAGGTGGTCGTCGTGATTGCGGTGGACGGGTCGAGGTCGGCGGCACCGGCACAGTCGGCGACTGCACCGCCGGAAGTGCTGCCATTCATTCCGCCGCCGACGCCGACGTGGTGGTGGTAGGCCTCGAGGTAGAGGCGACTGTGCGGTGGTGCTAAAGAGCTGATAGAGCTGGTAGAGCTGCTGCAGATGTTCAGACTGCCACCGAGGTTTGGCATGTCAGGGGACGCCGAGGGGACCACCGCCATCGTCGTCGTCGGCGGGTAGTTGCTGATGACGCCCGCTGCGTCCGCCGTCGTTTGCGTCACCCCCTGTGACTGCTCCTGGTGCTCGCCGGTGCTGGTGCTGATCACGCCAATGTGCTGATGGTGGGGATGTTGGTAATTCGCTTGATGCTGCTGGTGGAGGTGATGGGGGTGATGGTGGTGATGCTGAGCTTCGCTTTCCAGTGCAGGAATGCCACCGCCGTACAGTTGTTGTTGCTGCTGCTGCTGCTGCTGCTGCATCAGCATTGAGCTGCAGTGAGCTGCTGACTGCAAGTCTGACTGCTGCAGCAGCTCATCCTGCTTAAGCTTTTCAGCTACGGCTTTTCTGGAGGTTCCTCCTCCTCCGCCGCCGCCGCCGTACGCTGCTGAAGTGGAGCCAAAAGAGTAGCAACTACTGCTGCTGTCCTGATAGGGAGAAACTTCCGCCGGCAGGGAGTGTCGCCCATTTCCGACGCCCATTTCTGGGCTGGTGGTGCTCACCGCCGCTTGGTGATGATGGTAAGAGGAGTGATGATGATGGTGGTGGTGGTAGTCCAAAGCCATCAGTTGCTTCTTCTCTTCCTCTTCCTCTTCCTTGATCTGCTCAGTACTTTTGCTCAGTACTGATTTGTCTACTTCATACTGACCACCTCCTAGCTGTACTGAGGAGTAGTCAAGGGGAGTGCAGTTGTTGTAGTTTGTAGCAACAGCTGCTGATTGCAGAGCACAACTCGAGGAGGTAGAAGAAGAGGAAACCTGATGCTGTCGGTCACTGCCAAAGACACTGTAGTCCATCATTGAGAGGTCAGTGGACTTCTTCTCATTGGCCGCCAGTGCCAGTGGCTGCTGCTGAGCTTCAGGAAAGGTGGTCTGAGCAGCGTTGTGAAGGTGGTGGTGGTGCTGGTAGTGAGGGTGATACACTTGCGAGGACATACTCTGGTGAGTGTCTAAGAAAGTTGAAACCAAAAGAAAAAGAGAGGTGGAAAGAAGGAAAGGTATAGCTGCGAGGTAAAGTGTTAGATATTAATGAATAAGAGCGTTTTGATAGATTTTTAACTTTTTTTATCTTTGCCATATATTGAGGTGTAAAGCAACAAATATTAAAACTTCTATTGCAGTTAATTTGCTTTTCAAATATTTTTATCTAGCAAACTGCACCTTGCTCTATCTGTTTTGCAGCTTTGAAATTTTTTTAAAATAGTTAACTTACCTCTAGTGACTAGAACGGTTTAGCAACACACAAACACACCTGTGAGCACACTTGTTTCAACTGTTTTGGTGTTTTCTAATCAATCTGATTAATATCTAGCACTGCTATGTTCACTTTGATGAGAATTAGGAAGAGAAAACGTTTTAGCGACGGTCGAGTTGAAATGAAGAAAACACAAACACTTGCACTGATGATGATGATGGCACAGTAACTGATTGAGAATAAGTCAACAGTCTTTTTTAGTCTTCATTTTTAGTAGTTTGTTTGCTTTACACACCCGACGCCGATTCCCCGGCCACCCGGCGACGTTGCGGGTCGCCGAAACTCAGAACTTAATTCTCTTCGGTTGATCTACCACAGACTAAATGATTGTTCACTAGTAGAGTGCTACTAGTGTTTGTAGTAATGATGGTGATGATGATCAAGAAAAAAATAATGTTGATGTTTGGGATGCCGGTGCTGGTAGATGATTAAAACACATAGCATGAAAGCGTTTGATTGCACGATCGAATTACACTACAGTTTGGCTTTTTATGATTAGGTGATTGTTGCAATTAGCAGTTTATCAATCTGCACAGCTGTTGGTGCTGCTGGTAAACAGGCAAACACGCACCAAGATGAGATGATCAGTGACAACGAGTAAAACGCAGAACTTGATGTTGAAATAAAAACACAAAAACTGAGTCACATTTGTTGTTGATGTTGATGTTGATGTTGTTGATGTTGATGATGATGATGATGTTGAACTTTGATTATGCAGTATCAGCAGCAGCAACAGCAGCACCCGTTTCAACTTTCGTAATGTTTTTCTTTGGCGAAAAATTGATGCTGAACTGCTGCTGCTGCTGCTGAAGCGCTAGCACTACTACATCTCTATCTGCATTTTATTTGCTATTCTCGGACTGGCTCGTCGAGTGACTCTACTACTAGTTTTTGTTGGCTGGTCGCAGATTAATTGGAAGAAGGCAGCACTAGCTGCTCAACAGTAGTTGTTGGTAGATTGCTATTAACTTACTCCAGTTGATATCTGCCAGGGCCGATATATTATTTTGTTATTGTTGGCAGGCAGGCAGGGGAATGTGAAGCGGGAGAAGGAAACGGGCAAAGGAAAGAATGAATGAAAGAATGAATGAGCAAACGTAGTGAAGTTGAAGCACCACTTTCTTCTGCAGCTCCGAATGAAGTTAGTCTGCCGTGGCTGTTGCTGCTGCTGCTGCTGCTGTAGATTGCAACTCCGAGGAGAAAAGTCAAAGAAGAGTTGTAGTGGTGATGGTGATGGTGGTGGTGGTGAATGGGAAATAGAGCAGAAGTAGTTGTCAGCTGTGGGTGATGCGTCGAAGGCATTCAGTGAAGGCGGGACACACTGCCTGTTTTGCTGTTGCTGCTGCTGCTGCTGCTGCTACCGTTGGTGGTCCTCGTATTCCTTTTCTTCTTCTCTGTTCTCGTCTTCTTTGTTGAGCAGCAGCTTGGCGCACTTTTTGCCAGAGTCACTTTTAAAAAGATGAGCTGACTGCTCTCTTTCTCTCTCTCTCTCTCAGTAATATAAAAAAGTTGGTATCTGTGAAGCTGTGTATGCAGTCCTCTGAAGAAGTCCTCCATATGACTGTGAGGTACTTTTGGCAAGCACTGCCCTCAACACTGCTCACTGGCAGCGGCATCCTCGTCTCCGCCCACTACCTCACTGGGCACATCCCTTCAAAGGGAAAAAATGAGAGAGAGAGAAAGAGAGAGAGAGAGAGAGAGAGAGAGAGAAAGAGAGAGAGAAAGAGATTGAGGTGCAGACACACACATACACTGGGCACAATTATCTACGGGAATCATCTCTCTTTTTTGGTTGTGGTGGTGGTACTAGTACCCCTGGGCCAATAAAACATCCGTCATCACTTGCAACTACGACAAATGGCAAGTGGCAAGTGGCAGTCTAACAGTGCTGGTTCACACTTGATGAAAATATTTGGTGGTAGCGGTGAATTGAATTGCTGTAGTCAAGTGCACCAGTTTTGCCCCTCATCAAGTTGATGCTTTCATCAAAAAGATTTGCAATTCAATATCATTCCTAATCAAATTAGTAGCCAAAAAACAGTATTTCCCCGTTATATTGGACACTAGTGGTCAAAAGTTAAGCTACATGCACTGTGGGTTAATGTTGTTTTAAGGAAAAAATCTGTTCTGATTTATAATATCAAGTATTTTTGTTTAAAATTTTTTGTTAATACAAGTGTGAACAAGAATAGGATTTCAACAACTTTCAAATTTCAGAAAACATTAGTTTTATCTATAAAATTAATTTTAAACAAAATTATTAAAATAAATTTCAAATAATTTTTGTGTTCTTTTGTTTAATTTTATGCGCCATCTGTAACCAAAATTTCAAATTTTTTTTTAAAATGTATAATTTTAAATTAAACAAAAATTTAAATTTTTTAACTAAACTGAACTGGGTTTTTAAAAACATGTTTTAAAAAAGTTTAGGTGTTGCGGTTAATTACATTGTTTTACAAAAAATCCTATTTAAACAAATACTTTTTTAAATTTTTTTATTGTGTCATTATTACTGTTTTATAATTCCTACGCAATAAAAAATAATGATGTTGCACTTAATTTAAAAAATATTGATTTTTAATTTTAAAAGCTAAAAATTTTACAAAAAATTACAAAAAATTTTAATTTTACTGCTACATCAAACTAAAATTTAGAAATTTTATGATTTTTTATGCAGAGTAATTATGTTGAAAAAAACACAAAAAACGCAAATGTAATTACTTCATTTACATTAGTTTTGTTAACAATTTTTAAATATAACAAAACATTTTTTAAAGTTTATTTAAATTGACACAACTGAAATTTAGATTTTTAACAATTGTTTAAAAAATACCTGAAATTGTACTCATTTTCGTTCATTTAGCTTTGTGTGTTTTTTTGCAAAATGGGAAACCAGCAAATTTGGAACCACCCGATGTTGTGCATTCGCACCAGCACTGCAGTTGCCAATCTTTATCACCTCTTTAGCGACAACTCGCCAAAGTTCACTTCAAACACATGTTCTGCCTTTTCTAAAACTAATTTGTTAACTTTAAAATTACTGCAATGTTTGTTGTATGTGGAGGTGCAACTGCGAGCCATTCACTTCACACTGACAGTAGACATGGAAAGCGAGTCCTCTCTGAGGGCCAACATTGCCGTCAATCCGCTGGGCGCCCTACTGGTCGGGCAGTACCGCTTTCTGACCATAACGGTGGCTTATCCAGTCTTTATAGCCACATTTTGGATCCTTTATCTTGACTACATGTTTACCTATCAAATGAAAGGCGTCTTTTTAGACACTGCCTACTTGGCGCTGGTCAGCAATGGAAAAAATTTTCAAGCGCTTAATAGCCATTGGTTAAACTTTCCCAGCATTGAAACCACTTTTTCCTGGTGGCATTGGTGGCGTTCTCCTGCTAAATACCTTGTTTTGTGGAGGCGAATTTAAAACATTTCCAAAAGAAAAAATTCAATTTTAAACACTGTTTGCCACTTTCACCCGTTATTTTGGTCTATTCGTCTTTCTTCACAACTTCGCGGGCGATTGTACGTTTTCTCGCATTTTGCTGAGTTACTGGTCGTCATTTTTAATATTGCTTATTGTATGATTAATTTGTTTGTTTTTGTTTAAAAGATAAAACTCTAAAAACTATATTTTACACTGTTTACTTTTTCAGTTACATCTGTAGTTATTTTTTCTTTTTAATAGTTGTGCTTTTTTACTTTGGCCCCTTCCTTGCTTCAGAAAGACAGTATTTTACTTGGGTTACCCCTACTACCACAATATTTTTGGCCGTTTGGGTCCTCTGGGACATGATAATGATTTCCTACCACTTCCTAAACGCTTATCGGATTTTCTACTTTTTAGTGCATATTCTTTTTGACTGGAAAGTCATTTTTTACGGGCACATTGAAGAACTGAACCGGCAGTTGCGTTGGCAGCTTTCATTTTTTGCTGCCCTAGCAAAACAAAAACTCTGTCAGGTAGCACGATGTTCTGAATACAGAATAAACCTGATTTTTAAAAACATTTCTGAAAATTATCTTTTTAGCAGCAACAACAGCAACACAAACATAACCTGTTGCTGTTTCTAAGTCGTTTCTACCACGACTACCGCTGCCTACAATCGTTGGCCACTACAGCCAACAGCCAATTAACTAGTCGTTTTCTTTTTATTTCCATCCTCGCTAATTTGCCTATTAATTTAGTGCTGGTGGGCAACCTTCTCTTCCGTCAGCTGCCGCCAATTGCAATATCAATGATTTTAATTTGTCTACTTGCGCAAACCTTTGTTCCATCAATCTTGGCCACACTTTTCACCTCCATCACCGATTGCCTCTACCGTTCTGACCGTTTGCTTTACAGTGTCCAGTTGGCACTGACAGTTGATCATTTGGCAGTTTTAAATGCAGAAAACGGGAGCCGAAATCAGCAGCAAAAGAAACAATGGAGACACCTTTGCCAAAGATCAGCACTGATTCTGGCCAAACTGCACTTGGCCGTTTTCTACGAGACAGTGTGCACTAAAAACAAAGTTCGCTTTACTTTTGGTCCTCACGCTAAAGTTTGCTATCGCAGCATGTTTGAGTTTCTCTTTGTCTACAGTGTATTTTTGCTTTCTATTGCAAAAAAGATTAAGAATGGCCGGTTGTAAATCAATTTGTTTTAATCACACTGCTTTTTGTTTTTGCAAAGTTTAGTTATATACAATGAAATCGATTTTATAAAAAAATTAGTTTATTTGTGATTATGTTTTTGTTCTTCATTAAAAATCATTAAAAAAATTTGAGTTGTGTAGTAAAAAAGCTGAAATGAAAATAAATAAAAATAAATAGTCAAATTATCAAACAAAATGTTTAAAATATGCTTACTAATTCAAACATTTGTGAGTTAACCCGGTAATTGTTGATCAGTTTAAAACAAATTTTTGGAATGTTTTTTGTGTTGGCTCTCATCAAATCAATTTTCAGCTGGTCCCAAATTGGCAACGATTGATTTTGTTTAATTACAAATCCAATGTGCAAACATTGTTGATGCAATGTGTTGTTCAGCGTAACCACTCGGGAGCACTCTAAAGTAACATAAAGTAGCAGTAACACAAACTCAACAAAGAAAAAACCAAAAACAATTTGAGGAAAAATTTCAGTCATTTTGACAAAAAGATAGCCATAAAAAAGATAACAAATCTCCATCATGTACACTAAAAAATAACAAGTTAAATATTTTGACCAAAAATTATTATGAACGCTTATTTCCTGATAAAGTGCAACAATTTGATCATGAATTATTTGAAATGAATACATAAAAGAAGAGTTTGTATTTGAAACTTTATGTTTTTTTTCAATAATTTTATTTAATTTGATTAATTTTTTCAAACAGAATTCTTGCTTAATTTGAATATATTGTAACGTCATAAGAAAATGAAACATCATAAAAAAGTTGCCTGTAAGTTGAAAAGAAGTAAAAAGTTTAATTCAATTTTAGTTTTTAAAAATTACCAATAGGAACATAAATGACGTACAACACAGTAACTGGAAAAACCAAATACTCAAAAATAGTGTTTGTCCAGTTAAAAAGAAGATTGGTTCCAATGAAGAAAATTAACAAAATTAAAAAAATTACCGGCAAAATAACTTTTTTAAAAGCCATCATGTGTTTACGATACAAATATATTTTTCTCGATTCAAGTTTGGAAATAGCTAACAATAAAAATTTAAAACAATTTATTACTAAAGTTGTTTGTTATTGTAATAAACTGCTTACCTTTTTTATTTTGAAAAATAGTAATATGATTAGATGTTTCATTTTTGACAACTAAATACATTATGTATTTTGAATCCAGTTTATCTCCCGTTAATAAAAAGAAAAAAATAATAACTCCCATAACAAGGCCCATTTCAATCATCAGGTCTGACATTTGCCAAAGCGATTGGGGAGAAATTCGGTAACTTACTTTTAAAGATATTAAACTGTCGTCTTTTTTAAAATGCGCTAAAAATATAATAACAACAGTTTCAAAATTTAAATAAAAAAACGTAACGAAAGGAAACAAGTAAATTAAATTGTGTTTTTTATTGTTCACCACACTTTTTACATAATCTTGGCTTAAATCATTTTTTGCATTAATTTCTTTGACTTGATCTAAATTCAAAAGTAATTTACAAAAATGGTTTTGTATGTGTTTTAGTAGTATTTTTATGTGTTTTACACAAAATGAAATTGCAAATTTAAAATTCATTTTTGAAGATGGTTTTCTAAGAAAAAGTTATTGGAGTAATTTAACAATTCTTGTACTTTGCATTAAATACTGTTAAAGAACACATTATTTTCACAAGTTTTTTGCGTTAATATGCTGGTTTAATTACATTGTACTAATTAATAGTTTTTAATGCATTTTTTTGTTATTGAAATTAAAACAACAAAATTAATTGTCAAACACTAATTTTATTTTACCAGTGTGCAGTATAAAATTGTTATGACAGTTTCTAGCAATAACTTTGTATCAAAAACTTTATAAGCATGATTATTGCAAAAATTAATTATGGCACACTTTTTGGTTTCAAAAATATAATTAATTTTAATTGCATTTACACTTAAATTGTGTTTTTAATTAAGCAAACAAACTTGGTAAACAACATGTTTAAATGTACATTTGAATTTGTGGCAGTGCCTTTTTAAATAAACGGAACTACTCAACTCTACGGTGCACTTAAACTTTCAAGGTTTGCTTGGGATCCAAAAAACTCAAAAAACTGATTAACTTACAGTCAAGCACAAAAGAAATATTGCCTCATTTAAGTTGTCTTTTGAAAAATGTTTCAAAAAAACTTCAATTTGAATGTGAAGCGCCATCTGACATCTTCAGCTCTCAAACTGTAGCTAACCAGTTAGAGCGCTGAGAAAGGGAAATTGCCGCCATATTGCTTCTCTTGCTCACGCACGCTGTTTTGCTGAGCACTGAACACTGAGCACTCACACAGTCACAGTCACAGTCACAGTCGCAGTTGCAGCACAGCACAGCACAGCACAGCACAGCAGCGGCAGCAGCACACAAACAAATCGACAGCTCTTTGTGTGTGTGTGTGTGTGTGTGTGCCAGCAAAAAGAGAGAAGCGAGGACTCTCTTGCAGCCTGAAACTGTTTGCTTTCCTGGTTCCACTTTCTGCTTTCTACACACCACATCTCAACTTATTACTTTAGAGAGACTTCTTCTTCTTCTTCTTTGTTCGACATGTCATCTAACAATCACCACCGTCACCACCACCACCGCCACCGCCGCCACCCCCGTCGTTATCGTGGTCCCATCACTATAGACTATGTACTGAAGCGGAATCAAGTCACAACTGAGTGGCCTCAAATTGACCTGCGCCTTCATGGCGCCCTGGTGCAGGGCACCTTCGCCAAGCGTCGCTACACCGAATCGGTGCTCTCCCTCACTGGTCAGGGGCTGCTGAGGCTGATTCGCGGCATCGTCCACGTTCCCTTCCGCTGGAGCCGCCATGTCTTAATTGAGAAGGAGGACTTTAAAAACAGCTCCACTAAAGTCGTCTACTACTGCAGCCCCTCAGGTTTGATGAACCGGTTCTTTTTCGGTAGCATCTTACTTACAGATTTTTACTTATCAAAAACCTTTTTTTTTAAAACGTTTCCCAACCAGGTCGAGTACTTCGCAACCTGGCCGAAGTCAAGAGTTACCTGAAGGAACCGGAGAGCTGCCAGTGCTACCTATTGTTCGATGCTCTTCCTCTGACGGACTGCTTCAACTTTGACCCGTACGTGGCCGGCGTCCAGCTGCCGCCGCCCTGTAGGCCAGTGAAGACGAACTGCCAAAAGTACATTGAAAGCATTTCCGAAAACCAGCAGCAAGGGACTACTGCCATTGCCAGTGAACGACGACGCTGTCTGGAGAAGCTGTTCACCAGCCGAGCCACAGAGGACCGAGATGAAATTGCCGTGCTCAGCTCCAAACAGATGAGCCTAACTGGAAAGGGAAATGGAATCGTCGCTGACGAGGACGACAATCTCAACAACTTTGACGTGCCCAGCTCTTCCAGTGAAGATGAGGAGGAGGACGAAGATTATAAAAGCGACAATGGATCGGACGAGGATTTTATAAGCGAAAATGGATCAGACGATGATCATGCGGGGGATGAAAATGAAGCCGTTGATGATGAAGGCGAAAAGGACAAAACTGAGGAGGAAGATAATGTGGAGAAGGAAGAAAATGAAGATAGAAATAAGCAAATCGAACCGAAAGGACCACTTGACAGCCTGATGCGCCTCTTTGACTGGTCGCAGGTGGTGGTGCTCACCGATGGAAAGGTGTACCTGAGGGAGCTCCACAAAAATCAGTGGCACCACCGCCTGAGCGAGTGGAAGGACACCGGGGACTTTTCGCTTCAGCAGGCGGTGGCGGAGGCGGAGGCGAAAAATGATCAACAGCCTGAACTTCTTCTTCTTCCTCGAGAAAAGATGCAGTCAAATGTGGGCACCTCAGTCGCCTCAGCTGCCTCTTCTCCACAGCTCAAGGGCAAAAAGTCGCCGGTTAAAATTTTTGTGGTAAGATTAGCATTTCATTTTTTGTTTCAATTGAGTACACAGTTTATTTGACTAACACTTGTTTACATTTTTTTCCTGCAGACTTCAAAGGAGCGTTCCGATGAAAAAATAGCATCATCATCGTCATCAGCATCAACACCGACATCATCATCAACAGTATCTTCACTGGCAGCAAAAGGAAGAAAACCTTCTTCCGGTTCAGGTCTCAAGAGCAATGGCAGCCAAAACTCGACCAAAAACAGTTCAACTGATGAGGATAACGCTCCAGCTAAACGCAAATCTCTGCCAAGGAAGCTTTTCATCAATGATGTGTACACTGATGATGATGATGATGATAATGATGACAGTGCAATTGATGAAGAAGAAAAGGAAACAACTAAAACGAGCATTCGTAAAGTTCCTGCATCTGCCAAAAAAGCCGTCAAAACAAAACAGGCTGCTACAGAAGCTAAGAAGGCTGCTGAAGCTAACAACAAAAAGACTGCTTCGACTACACTCAAAAGATCTGCTCAAAAAAATCTGAACAGTTCTAATGCTGCTGCTGTTGCTGATTTTTATTCTGATTCTGATTCCGCCGACAGTGACCTGGACAGCAGTTTTTTATTTAAACCAAAACGAGGTCGTTTTACGGTGCAGGAAACTGACGAAGAAGAAGAAGATGATGATGATGATGAGCCAGAGCAAACGGAAATGCAAACACTCTCTGCACGTTCTTCTCCTGCAAAAGCTAAACCGGATGTTCAAATCATCAAGAAGAAACGCCGCCCCCGCAAGAGAATCGTTTTGAAGTGATGAACACACTTCCTCTACTTCTTCTTCTGCATTCTACCAAAAAACTCAGTATTTAGTATTTAGTATTTAGTATTCTATAAAAAAATCTCAGCTTTCTTTGCATTAAACCATTTCTTTATTTAATTATTTTGAATTATTACTTTGTATCACGTGGAAAAATATACATAAAAATTTGTTTGCGTTTCAAAAACACTGTTTTCACTTTGTTTTTCTTATTCAGTACTGTCGTCATCTTCATCATCCTCTTCATCCTCATCATCATCTTCAGCAACGAAGTCATCATCATCATCATCATCAGTATCATCAGTATCACTGGTGTCCTCAGAAGCTTCTTCTTCTTCTTCTTCCTCTACTTCTTTTCCTTCACCTTCACCTTCTCCTCCTTCTTTATCACCAGCATTCAGCACTTCAGCGTTGTTTCCATTTTCCACTGGCTCCACTTTTACCACTTCTTTTGTCTTTTTTCGCCCCATACTGGTCTCTTCGCCTTCTTGACCCTCAGCTGGGCCGTCGACCGTCTCACCTTCCTCGTCGCCGCCGTCGCCCTCCATGGAGTGTATCCTGAGGTGCATCTTCAGCTGGCTGACCTGCTTGTAGGTGCACTCGCAGAAGGGACAGGGAAAGGGCTTCACCGCCGCCGCCAAAGCCGCCGCCCCCGCCCCTGCCGCCGCCTCCTCCGGGGCGCCGGGGCTGTGGTGGTGCCGGCGGCGGTGATTCTGCAGGCGGAAGTTCCGCGAGAAGGTCTTCTCGCACTGGTCGCACCTCAGCTTGTTGTTCAGCCGGTGCACCGCCACCCAGTGCGCCTCCAGGGCGGGCCGCGTGGGGAAGGCCGCCGGACAGTAGCGGCACTGCTGCGCGGCGAAGTACGGCTTGGCGGTGGGGTGGCGCAGCACAAAGTGCCGCTTGAGGTTCTCCTTCTTGCCAAAGGCACGTGCGCACACCGGACAGCGGTGCTCCCGCAGGCCGATGTGCACGCTGCGCATGTGCTCCTTCAGCTTGCTGGGCGCCGGCAGGACCAGCGGGCACCTGGTGCAGGGGTAGCCCAGCCGGCCCTCGCGCACCACCTTCTTAGTGTCGCTGATGATCGGCGGTACTGTCCGGTGGTGGGAGCTGGAGCTGGAGCCTGCTTTAACTGCGTTGACCTTTTCAGTGGAAAATATTGGAATTGGCGGCTGCAGATTGGTTTTCAGCTCAAAGGTGGTAGCTGGAGGCTGTTGTGATGGCGTCGGCTGTTGTGGCTGTTGTGATGATGATTGCTGTTGTTGTTGAACTACAGCTCCCGCCACCACCATTACTGGCGATGGCGGTGGTGGCGGTTGAACCACCGAAAGCGATTGAACTGAAGGCGGAAAAACTTGAGGCAGAAGAACTGGCGGCGACTGTAGCGGAGTTGACGACGGAGGAGGCAGAATCGGTGGCGGAGGAGCTTTTTGCGAAGGAACTGGCTGCGCTGGTAGAATCTGCTTTGCCGGCAGAATCGGCCGCGACAGAATGGGCGACGGGCGAATGGCCGGCGGCCGAACCGGTGGCAGCGGCGGCAGAACGCCCATCGGCGGCCGCGCCGCCTGCAGCGAATTGCTGAAGCTGTTGATGATGGGCAGCGGCACGAAGATGCCGTTCTCATTGCCGAAGACCTGCGTGTGCCGGGGCAGCTTCATCGGCAGCCCGCGGAGCTCCTCCTCGCTGGCCTGGTGGACGTGCTTCAGGTGGTAGAGGAGGTAGTCCTGGCGGTTGAAGACCTTGGAGCACTCGACGCAGAGGAACTCCCGCTTCTTGGTGGGGGCGATGTGGAGGGCGGTCCGGTGGACGGAGAGCGTGGCCGGGCTGGGGAAGATGGAGATGCAGCGGTCGCAGCTGTAGACGCGCTCCATCCGCGGCTTCAGGTACCCGGTGAAAGCTTCGAGGGGCGGGACGTCCCGGTTCAGCGTGCCGTACTCTCGGTTCAGCGTGGGCGTGGGCAGGACGAGGGGGCCGCGGGCGTCGGTGATGAGGAGGGAGGAGCTGGAGGAGGCGTGGTCGGGGCGGTCGCGGTTCGCCAGCTGGTGGCGGGCGAGGATGTCGGCGGTTTGGAAGACCAGGCCGCACTGCTCGCACCGGTGTATTTGGGGGCCTTTGGGTTTTAGTTTTGGCATTGGTTTTGGCTTTGCTTTTGCTTTGGGTTGCGGTAGTGTACTGACTGGTTTAGGGGCTGCAGTAGGAGCTGTGCTTTGGGGGTCACTGCTGCTGCTGCCACTACTGCCACCACTACTAGCTGTTGTACTTGCTTTAGCTGAAGTAGTAGTAGCAGTAGGAGAAGTAGTGCTGGTGGAGGTTTTGGTGGAGGAGGTTGAAGTTTCCAAAAAGTTCATCTGTAGAAAGTTTTGAACGTTCGCTTTGAGGTCCTCCTCGTCGGTCTCCTCATCGTCGTAGTACTCCGCATCGTCGTCTTCGTACCGAACACTTTTGGCGATGCCCTTTGACCTCGGGTCAGCATCACTTCCACCGTTTTGACCGCCATTTTGTGCGTTCAGTGAGTGGCGGGGCTGAGGTAATGGTCTAGTTGACCCTAAAAAGCAAAAAAAGGTCAGAGAAGTTGGTATATTTTCATCTTTACCTCAAAAAGAAAATAGGGAAAAAAGACATATTTTGATACTTTTATTACCTGATAACTGCCGAACAGTTGGCTGGTCATCATCATCCTCTTCCTTCACTTTGATGACCTTACCGCCATTTCCCGCCTTGACCGCTTTTGGCGCCGGGCAGTCCTTACGGAGGATGTTAAGCTGCTTCTGGACCGCTGCTCTTTTTGCTGGCAACCTTTTTCGGCCCACTTTTGCCTTCCGTTTCTTCCTTGCGGCGGTGTCAGCGGCAGGCTCTGGCAGTAGTAAACTGGTGGTCCTTCTAACACGACTACTTCGGCGAACTTCGCCAAGTTGAGCGGCGGACATTGGAGAATCACGGAGACGGTAAACAAAACAACACAAAACAAAGCAACTAAATCGGCATTTGAAGGAGATGGAGAGGGGTACAAACACAGGCAACACTGAAGTAGAGAAAAAAAACGGGAGATTTTTTTAAGAAGCTGGGACGAGGAACTAGAACGCGACAAAGACAGACAGACAGACAGCGACGACTGTGCAACGCGCACACACAGACACAAACAGTGAGCGGCGGAGGTGCAGCAGCGCCCTGTTCTCTGCCGCTTCAGCTGCGCTGTCCTCACCACAGCAGCTTCCCACAACGGCGGGCGGCAGAGCCCCCTGGGAGAGAGAGAGAGAGAGAGAGAGAGAGCGAACGCCGTTTTCCGTTGGCCTGTGCGCAGGGAGAGATGCTCAGTGGTGGGCTCAATAAAGAAATGCGCTAGCACTTTTTAAGTTCACTACTAAGTGCTACTTCTGAAGTTACTGTTATAAACATACCACATTTTAGCAGTTTGTTTCAAACTTGCTGAAAGAGCTTGCTAGAAGTTTGAATTTTGTACCAAAAGTTTGTATAAAAAATACTTTTAAAATATCTTCTTGTTGAGGATGAAATTCTTCTTTTCTTCCAAAAAGATCTGCGTTACCATACGTCATCTGCGGAGAGAAACTGGTGGGCTCTGATTGGGGGCCCAGTGACCACACTCGAGACAAAGGGCGCGCATTCTTCAGCATTTTCTCCACAGTGTGATCTGAGCAGCCGAAGCAGCAACAACAACTCTCTGCCTCTCTTCAACGTCCATCTTCTCCCGAGCCCAAAACTGCCTGAAGGATGCCACCTCGACGACCACTTTCGGATGTGGACCTGATCTCGGTCCTGAAGTTTCTCAAGCCGATGGACCAGCTGAAGGCGAGCAAGATGAGCCCTCGTCTCAAGCTGCTGGTGCGAGCCGCCAATCGCCGAGTGAAGACGCTGGTCATCACCGATCAGAGCCTTTTTCAAACTCAGCAGGTCATCAACTCCTTCTTCATCTCCTCAGAGCCCAATTTGCAGCAGTTGACGGACGGCAGCGGTAAGGCAATTGACTTTCAACCCAAAGCCGTTCGTGTCACCCAGTGGAACAGTCTCAAGTTCTTCATGCCAGAATGCCAGAAGGATCTGCCCACCGTCGAGGAGATTGCCACCGTTCTCTTCTCTGCAGTCACCAGTCTGGTGTTCATCGGTGATGAGGAGAACAATTACTACCTCGACAAGAACTGCCAGTACGTGGTCTCGCTGCTGCAGCATCTCCCCTGGGCGACTCAACTGGAAAGCCTGGTGCTGCGACTCGTTGGAACGTTTTTCGATGAGGAGACTAAAGCTTCCAAGACCTATGAGCTCATGGCCGCACTGAACACTTTGCCCACCCTGCAGCAACTGGTCGTGGGCATTGACCTTTGGTTTGACGTCATCGAAGGCCTGCCCGCCCTCACCGTACTGGCTCAGCTGAAGGTGCTGGTGGTGAGGATGGAAGATATATACAGCACGGACTTCTTTCTAGAGGCTATCGCCAAACAGGCAGCCAACATTGGCAGTCTTCAGATTCACCTGCAAGTGTACAGTGCCCTTAATCCCCTCAGTAACACTGACCACCTGAGCGAGCTTCTCTTCAATCGCGTGGTGAGACTCGGCGAGGTCAAAAATATACACTGCCCCCTCTTTCCGTCGCTCACCTCCCTCTCGCTGAGCGTCCGACAGAGCTTTTCCGCCAACTACTTCCCGCTGATCGCCGCCCTCTCTCAGCATAACCGACAGCTGCTTCACCTGGGCTGGGTGCTGAACCTCGTGGATGAGCAGAACCTCGATCGAAGCTCAGAACAGCCGCCGCTGCCGACGCTGACCTCGGTGCGAGCCCTCACCCTGGAACTGACCATCGAAGACCACTCCCAGGTCGAGTGGCTCTGCCTGCCCGGGACGCTGCCCAACTGCCAGGCCATTCACCTGCAGAATTTCTTCTGTACTCGCTGTCAAGTCAGTCTCTTTTTATACTTGGGTGGTCACCATGATAAGACCAATAACTCTATACTGCCAAACTCCGCGACAGCTCTGCAGTGTCTGCGTGAGGTTCTCTCCAAGCTGTATCCGCACTTCCAGCGCCAGCGAATCACCTTGGGTGAAGAGCCGCCGTACCGAACTGCTGCCGAGTTGTTTGCCGAGAAATAGTGGTGGTGGTGGTGGCGGGGATGATGATGATGATGCTCTTTATCCAGTTCTGATCCCCAGTTTTTATTATCCCCCCCCCCTTCTTCTTCTTCTTCTTTTTCTTCTTCTTCTTAACACACACAAACACACACAGTCTGCTCAAAATGCTCAATGTTACACCAATTGCCCTTTACGCACAGGCACGAGCACAACCATGAGAGTCTTATCCCACCACTTAGCCGACGAGCTGCCCCCATGAGCTGACTCGGACATTTGGACATTCGGATACGTCAGCGTTCACCTCGCCAGATCGTTCTGGAGACGGTCGGGGCGGCACACACATAAATAGAGACACACACACACACACAGACACAGACACACAAAGAGCGCACACACAGCGCTCAACAACACTCCATCACTCCATCACACCCATCCGAAGTACGCCGTCACTCTCTGCCCAGCCGGCATGGACTGAAGATTCTAACAACACTCGTATTCTTCCTCAATACTCTCCATTCTTATATCCATTACTACCCATTCTCTCACCGTGTACCCGTCGACCATACTTAAATACATTCTCATCCCACTGTCCCAACCGAGTACTATCAACCGTTCGTATTCCAATCAGACAATTCCTCGACCCGCTTTTACTCATCACACAACGGATCGCTTCTGGAGTGAGACGCACCACTCGTGACGTCACCCCTACTCACAGACTTCACAAGCTGCCGAGCTCCTGAGCTTCACAGGCTTTTTCTTCACAATAAAAAGTGTCCTGTGGCTGTGTTCACAAACGGTGTGTGGTGTTGTGCTTGTAATCCACTCGACTCGTAGACTCGGCGACGGCGGCGGTGAAGACCGAGGGGTAGCGGCCGTTGCCAAAAAGTTAAAGTCAAAGTCAAAGCCGAAACTGCTGCCCACGCCCACCACCAGGACTGCTTGACGAACAGCACCTGCTTCGTTCTTGCCGTTCATCGTCGCCTGACGACACTTGAACGCCCACCGACTCGATGACATATAATGAATGAATGAATGAATGAAAAAGATTAGACAAAAAAGCATTGTTTTGAAAATAGGTGAATGTGAATAAACGGTAAACGGGAAACACGCAAAAGGAAAAGGAAAAGGGAAAACAAAGGTAAAAGTGACAAAGAAATGAATTACATGTTCACACATCGGTTTTTGTTGGTGATTTGAAATGAACACCCAAAGCACAGTTGATTAAATACACACACATACACAGTTGGCACAGATTGATCAGTTCTGAACAGGGTTGATCAGCTGGTCAAGGAAAGTGGAAATGAGGTTGAGTGGGAATGGTCAAGGAATGGGAAAACTACAAATCGTACAAAAAAATGAGGAGGAGGAAGAAAAATAAAACAAAATAAGCAAATTAGAAAACAAAAAAAGAGAGAGTAAGTGAGTGCATTGCACACTGGAGGGAAGTGAAGAGGAAGGTGAGGAAGTATAAACGAGAGAATGAATGAAAGGGGTGACAGCCATCAGTGAAATTAAGGGAATGCCTCAGAAAGGGGTGTGATTGAGGGTGAAAGCAATGATGAAAGTGAAGTAAAGCAAGCAAAAGGTGATGAACAAAGGTGTGTGTGTAAAGTGGTGTAAAGTGGTGAATGGCCGGATCAGGCTGAATGTGGGCGTGCTGGTTTTGCTGTGATAGAGGTGTGTAAAAGAGTGGCGTGAAAAAAAGCTTTAAAAATGTACAGCAGCAGTACAAAGGAGAGGGTGAATAAAGTAAAAAACACAAAAACCAACGTGTGTGATTTTTTGTGTAGGACTGCAAACTACAAAGCATTTTAAAACAAAATTATCAACAAATAAAGATGTGCTTGTGTGTCGTTATGTACAATACAAATTTTGTTTTAAAACAGGTAAAGCAAACAAATTGTTTTTAAGTGTGTACGAAAAAATTGTGAGTGTGATTGTGGTGTGATGAGTTTGATGTACTTTGTAATGCAACTTTTATTTTTGTAAATTTTTGTGATGAGTGTATGTAGTGATGACCGTAATGATTCAGTGATTCAGAAGTGTGCACAATAAAGTTGCACATCACGCATCTGCTAGTGAACAGCTTCAACATCATCGCAAAAAACTCTCGCTTTTTATTATTTATTCTGCTGCGACATTGGCGACGGAATGAACCCCTTTGATTTCATGTAGCCTAAGTATCCAGTAGTCCAATTTTGTTTGTTTGTTTGTTTGTTTTCAAAAACGGAAAGTAACGACCAAAAAAAGTTAAATAGCAGGTTTTTATTGTAACTGAGTATTTTTAAGGTGTTTAATGAATATACCTGTCATCTGGTCGGGAATCTCCGCCAGCACCTCGCGGGCAAGCTCCGCCTGGGAGCGAATGTAGGGACCAGTTCGGGCGAGAAACTTGTTTAGCGGCACAAACTGCACAATGTCCCGCTCAGCGTAACGACCATCTAGAGCAAAAAATAGAAAAAACAGTGTTTAGTTTTCAACTGTTTAAAAGCGGCAAAAGTGGTGGCTGGGCAAAAATAAAGCACACACAAAAAAATCGTAAATAATAAAAATAAAAATAAAAAATAGCAAAAGTTTGGAGAAGAGGAAGAGGAAAAAAGTCTGTCTGTCACTGCTGCTGCTGCTGCTGCTTCTGTTTTGCTTTTTCTTTCGCACTCTCGTTACTTATTCCCAGTTTAATGTCATCCGAATCAAGCTCGTCCATGGCGGCAAAGTCGGCGCTGCCGACCCCCACGATGATGATCGATATGGGCAGTCCTGTGTGTGAGGTGAGGGGAGCATGAACCGGAAGGAAAGAGGAGAAAGGAAAAAAGAAACCTCTCATTAGTATTCAAAAAGAATACAAAGTAGTAAGTAAATAGAAGGAACTGATGAGGCAAACCTGAGGCATCAATGATGGCATTTTTCGTCTGGTGAATGTCGCTGATGATGCCGTCGGTGATGATCAGCAGTATGAAGTAGTGCTTCCCGTCTTGAAACTTGCTCGCAATCTGCGCCGTGTTGTGAATGACCAGCGAGAAGTTGGTCGGCCCGTAGAGGGTGACCGTGGCCAGGCAGTTCCGGTAGTGGGTGACGATCTCGCTGATGCTGGAGCAGTACGGATGGGAGGGATTCCCATTGAGGCTGAACTGGTGGGAAACGTCGCCGTTGGGAGGGAGCTTTGCGCCAAAGCCGAAGGCGGGGAACATGCCCGCCGAGTCGTACTGCTGGATGATCTCACCGACGGCTCGCAGGGCAATCTCGTAGGGATTCGGCTTTCCGCCGAAGGTGTCCAGGAAGTGCAGCGAGTGCGGGTCCCGCGGCGGCCCATTTGAGGCAGTGAAGTCGATGGCCACGGCGAAGTGCATCTGCGTGCCCGACTTGATGTAGTCGATGAAGGTGATCTCCTCGGTGACGGTGATCTCTCGGAGGAGGAGATTTCCTAGCGTGGGCGCCGGTGTTTCCGTTTTTGTTTTGTGGGCGCGGGGGCCGGAAACTCCGCCTGCTCCTGCTCCAGCTCCAGTTCCAACTAAATTATCCATTTGACTGTTTCGAGAGTGGCGTCGTGATTTGCTTGAGGGTGATGAGTGAGAGTGTTGATGGTGATCTTTTGTGGGCGGCGGCTGCAGTGGAAACTTCTTCGTCGTCGCACAGCTCGAGAATGAGAGTCCCTGAGGGCCACTTGCTTGAAGACCACCACCGCCACCACCACCACCACCACCTTCACCACCACCACCTGAGTTGGCAATCAGCTCTCGCAGCGAGGTGAAGACACTGCCCAGGAGGACGTGCTTCCCATTCTGCCGTGAATCATAGCAGTCGATCTTGATCGTCCGCTCGTAGTCGCCATTACAGAGCGTCCTCACCCTCATGTTGATCGGCAGCCAGACGGGGGCCTTATTGCTGCGCACCGGCTCACTCTTGATCACCACGGAGAAGGTGCCGTCCTCGTTTGATCGGCTGATGACCAGAAAGGGATCAGGGCGGAAGAGGCCGCAGACCGCCCGGGGCAGGCCCTCGGCGGCGAACTGCAGCTGGACGATCTGTTTGCAGCTGGACAGCTCCTCGGTGACGATGACTATCTCGCCGCTGTTTCGCTTGTCCGGCCCGCCGGACAGCGGTCGGACGTACTGCCGCGAGGCGAAGGAGACGATCTCCGCCAGCGAGGTCTCGTGGTAGCCCAGGAAGTCCTTCCCATTCGGGTCGAGGTCCCAGATTTCAAAGCGGACCCGCTGCACCATCTCAAAGTTGTAGTCGAGGATGAACTTCTTGACCCACTCGGGGCTGAGGCTGTCGCGGATGGTCTCTGTTCGGCCCAGTTCGTAGAACTTCTCCTGCCAGCTGTCCTTCATGAGGATGAGGCAGTAGGGGTCGGATTTGGAGAGGATGTCCTTGTTGCACAGCGCCCGACAGCTGATGGTCATCTCAATCTGGGAGGTGGGCATGATCGCCTTGCCGCCCATTGAGTTGCCGCCGCCGGAGGCAGAGGCAGAGGCAGAGGCAGTAGAGGAAGCTCCTTCTGAAGAAGCTCCATGATGATCGGAGTTTCCTGAGCTCTGAGGTGGTGGTTGGGGTGATGGTGAGGGTGATGACTGCTGCATGGTCGCCTGGCTTAGAGGGTGGTGGTGATGGTGGTGGTGGTGATAGGAAGAAGAGGAGTTCAATGGTGGTGCTACTGGTGAAATGACCGGAGCACTGGGCGTCACTGCCACGGAAATGGGCGTCTCTCCGGTGGCGCCGTAGGTGGCGCCTCCACTTCCACTTAGGTTCGGGTAAATGGAGCTGTGGCTAGTGTTGCTGCTGTTGTTGTTGTTGTTGTTGTTGTTGTTATTGTTATTGCTGTTTCTATTGCTATTGTAGTGGCTGCTGCTGTTGTTGTTGATTCGACCAACAGGCACTGGTGCATAGCCACTGCCAGCACCGCTGCTCATTTCATAGGCATCAGCATAGCCTGTCTCATTGATGTTGATGTTGATGTTGCCAGTGGTAATGTTGTTGGCAATGTTGGTCACTGGAAGGCGTCGAAGCTCGCTGATAATGTCCGCCGTGTTGACCGATGACTTTAGTGGCTGATCAGTGCTGTTGCAGTGATTACAGGCAGTGGAGAGAGATTAGAAAAGAAAGAAGAAGAAGAAGAAGAAGAAGAAGAAAGTGAGAAGGAGGCAAAGAAGGAACAAACGAAGATTTATAAGCCTGCTGCTGCTGATGCTGCCGATGCGTGCTGTTGCTCTTTCAGTTGTAGTTTGGGCGGCGGTGGTAGTAGTGGCAGCAGCAGTGGTCGTGGTGGTGGTCGTAGTGTTGCTGATAACTGACATTAACGTGTTCTGGCTGCTGCTGCTGCTAACGTTTGCGTACACAGACGGACTTTTGATGACAACAGTGTGAGGGTATTAAAGAGTGGTGGTGGTGGCGGTGGTGGCAACAACGGCAACAGTACACACAGTGATCACGTTTGCAAGTGTGCAACCAAAAAAGAAACAGGCAGACAGACACAGTTGTGCGGCAACACAGAGAGAAAAGAGAGAGGTAACGTGAAGTAACGTGAAATAAACAGGTAAGCGAAAGAAAGTAAAAGAAAGGAGAAGGAGAAAGTAAAAGGGGGAAAGTGATGTGTGCAGAAAAAAATTGTAAGAAGAAAAGATAGAAATAAAATTGTAGCAGAAAGAAAAAGTGAGTGGGTAAGTGAAGGAAAGAAAGGAAAGTGAATGTGCTTGTGTGTTGACTTTGGTTAGTGCTGGACGCAACAGAAAAAAATAGACATGCAATTTAATTGATAGTCTGCAAAGGCACACGCACACACACACACACGCACACACACACACACACACGGGCGCATCAAATCAGAGAAGCAACCAAAACAAAAATAAATCTTTTTAATTAATTAAAACGGTAGGTATCACTGCAGAAGTCAAGGTGTAGGTCGCTTGCTAGGGTAACTTTTCCATTAGCCAAAAGTTTACAATTACAGCTCATTTGCATTTGTTGGTGCTTTATTTTTAAATGAAATTAAAATAGAAAGGAAATAAAAAAACAAATTAAATCAAAAGTGCTTAAATGCAGTGCATCACCAGGGTGAAAAAAGCTGTAAACCAGTGGTCTTGTTTGTGGTGTTTGTACAAATGTCAAAGAATAAAAAAATTAGTCAACTTCACATCACCGGGCCACTCACCGGACACCTGATTTGAGAGTGGTGTTGCAAGCAGGCGATGAAGATGCATTGATCCTTGCTGGTGGTGCATTGCGAACACCACGTGAAGTACTGCTGGCGGCAGCAGCAAAGGGCATCTTTTGGTAGATTACTATTTAGTTTTTGTTTGATTGCTTTTGATCTCTTTTTTTGTCTCTTTCCTTCATTTAAAAGTAGACATTATTGCTTTTTTGAAATGACGTTTTCAATGGTTATGTTATTAACAAGCAAAGTTTTATTATTATCTTTTTCAATCACTGCTGGTTTAATGTATCAACAACAGCAGTAGTAGTGGTGGTGGTGGTGGTAGTATTTTCAGCGCCAATTTTAATCAGCGTAATCAGCAAGATGTGTTTCTTGGAAACGCAGTCGTTTACTTTGGTTAAATTGGCAAAACAAAACAGCTCAAAACGTAAATAAAATTTTTCAATTTGAATTTGTTTTAAAGTTTTTTTTGCAATTCAATCCCGCCAGTCAAATGACATCAAAACAATAATTTTTTTTCATAAACAGAACGTCAAAAAAATTGCAAAAATTAGCCTTTTTGTTGATGTCGTTTTTATGAAGATAAAATCTGACAAAAAACAATAGAAAACAATGAGGTTTTAGTTGAAATCAGTAATGAAGAGACGACGTTTAAGCTCGACGACGGCGAGCATCACACTGAATCAGTCACTGGATCAGTCGTTGCCATTTCTTCTGCTGCTGCTGCTGCTGCTGTTGTTAGTTTGCTGCTGTTGGTGGTAGTACCACTTTTACCAACCAAAAAGAGAGAACACAACAGAAAGAGAAATGAACGAAGAAAAAGAAGAAAAAGAAGCTGTGGTAGTGGAACAGAAAAAAAGGACACACGCTTTGTCGTCAAATTGGTAGGGGCCATTCACTCTATATACACACACACATTGAGACGAAAAGATTGTACAGCAAAAGGAGAAAAAATATCAAAAATGGTACGGCGGCGGCAGCGGTTGCCGCTTTTTTGTTATTAATCGGCGGAGAAAAGCAAATACCCCCTTTTCTTTGGTTTTTTTTGATTCAAGTCCCTTTCTCTCTATTCAGTTTTATTAAATTAAAATTGAGCAGAAAGTTTATATTGTTTTTGTTGTGTCTGTGTTTGCACATACTAGCATAAACTATTTTTGACGTTTGCCATTTTTTAAAATGGGTTTTTTGCTTAGTAGGGCACTGTGTCAATGTGTACCAAAAAAACATAAAAACCCTTTAACATTAATAGAAACTTAAAGTAATGGCAAAATAATGTAATAACAACAAGAAGTAAAGTGTTCCAGCTAAAAAACAATCTGTTTTGCAAAATAAAAATGAAAATAAAATAACAGAATGTTGTTTCAAATCGATTTACCTAGTAAATTGCCGTTAATTACCATTTTCTCATTAGCCCAACTTGGCTAACTTTGTTGTCACTGTCGTTTAAAATTAAATAAATGAAAATGCTTTCAGTCCATTGCCCCCCTTGTTTTTCCCAAATAAAATGGTCGTCAGGGGACAGTTCTTAAACTTTGTTCTCATGCGGGCACTGGTCTTGGTCATTTCATTTAATTTATTTTCTCTGTTATTCTGTTTTTTCATCTATTCTTCATTTGTACCAAGGTTGCGCCACGACGACGACGACGACGACGACGACGACAACAAGAACAGCAAAGACGATGTGACTAAGCCCACATTCCACTTTTTGTCGTTTTTTTGGCAAAGCTCAAAAATACAGTGCAAAGAAGTAAAGCACTGCTTTCAAGGGGCCAATTACCAGTAAATTGAAGTGAGTGAGTTAGCGAGTGAATTGTGTAGCAACCAAATTCAGTTTGCCGCTGCTGCTGCTGCCCCTTGTTGTTGTTGTTTTACCAGACAGCCGGACAACAGCAGCAGCAATGGTGAGTGCAAGAAAACAGGCAGGTAATTAGCTTGCTGCAAATAAACTGAGTTTGGGGCAACATCAGAACAGAGGCAATGGCGGCGCTTGTTGACAACGACAAAAAGGACAAAGAGGACAAGAAAAAATAAGAACAACAACGCTGCAAAACAATTACACCGAAGATGAGGTAAACAGATGAAGGTACCAGGAGAAGGTACAAAGGAGAATTAAACGGGTAAAATGTGTAGAGCTCAAAAAGAGGGATGATAGATTTATCGACGACGACAATGATGGTGGAAAGGGAAGACGGCGTGGGATTGTACGAAGCTTGTCTTGCTTTGTGCCTCTCTTTGTGTGTGTGTGTGTGTGCTTTAGTTGTTAAAATGTCGCCGTGAAAGCGGCGTTTACAGGCCAAATTTTCACTGTATTTTCGCCAAACACAATAGCACATTATTTTATTTCGCTCATCCGATGTGTGTGTTTGTTTTAGCCAGCAAGAGCGCCCACAATCTGCCAACGCCGCCGTGCCGTGTTCTCTCACCTGCCCGCCTGTCTGTCAACCCTTGTCAATTTTTTTCTTTCTTTTTTTCCCCCTCACCGACAACTCTGTTCTGTTTTGTAGTGCACTGTATTAGCGAGCAAAAAGAGGGGGGAGAAAAGAAGAGGAGAAAGCCTATTTGTGCGAATCACCATCGACAGCATCAGCGACGGCGGCAGCATCCTCAACTGTACCATTGTTCCATCACACGCCAGTGTGAGCCCCGTCGATGGCAGCCAGAAAAGTTTAGTTTAATCCCCCCGTTTAATAGTGTGAGTGTAAGCCCACTGTGTACTGCACTGAAAAAGAATTGCCACATTAAAGAAAGAGAGAGGGATAGAGAATGAGAGAAAGAAATACATTGTACAAAGCTCCGGTGCTGAAAAAACGAGCCTGCCGGTCCTAGCACCTTTGGCACCCTTATCCTTTACACTGAATTGTCTTTCTCTCTATTTTTCTTTCTCCCTCTCGCTGCATGTGAGCCCTCTTTTCAAATGAAACAGAGTAGAAGACCAATTTTGACAAAGTATTACCAAAGTTATATAGCGCCAATGCTGATGCAGATGCTGCTGATGCTACTGAGACTACCAGTGCAATGCCACTTTGCCAAACCAAACCAAGCCAAACCAACTAACTGTATAAAAAGTTTGACAAAAAGACCAAAAACTAAAGTGTACAACAAGGCGGCGGCAGCAGTGTCTTAGAATTGGTCACAAAACAAACACTCTCTGGTGTTGGTGGTGGTGGTGGTGGTGGTACTGTGCGCCTTTTGCCAGCCAAGGCTGACAAAGAAAACTCATTGAATTCTAGCACTTAGGACTCTTGGACTGATTGACCGCCATTATTTGATTTTTCTAGTCTTCAAGTAGTTCTTATGCTTTTTTCAAACGCTCACCTCACCTCACTTCACCTCAGCACTTAGCCGAGCACTAAATGCTTTAGCGGCAAAACGCTGTAATGTAATGTAGTTTGTTCATTTTTCACCAAAAATACTTTTAGCGCTCAAATTGTTTTGAGTTGATGCAGATTCAACATCAACTCACTAGCTCTAGCGCTGCCCAATCATCAAAGTTGATTTTTTGGCCTCATTTTTGGGGAGAGGGTGCAGTGTGCAGTGCAAAGGCCAAGCACTGACATGCTAGAGCAAAACTCAACCAATATGAGCAGAGAGCATAAAAAGAGCAGAGGTCGATATGAGAGAAAAAGAGAGAGAGAAAGAGAGAGAGAGAGAGAGAGAGAGAGAGAGAGCAAATGTTGAATGTTAAAATGAGGAGGAAGAAGAATAAGGTTTAGATGGAGATCGATAGAAATGGCGAGCAAGCAAGCAAGCAAACAAGCAGACTAGCGGTTTGTTTGCTGCCGTCGCTGATGCTGACTTTATCTTTCACTTTTTCATCCACCCTCGCCTCTCTCTCTCTCTCTCTCTCTCTCTCTCTCTCTCTCCAGGTCAGTAGGCCCATATAGACAGCAAAAAGAAGAAAAGGGAAAAGGAAAAGAGAATGAACATGTGAAGTGAATGTGAGAGGGTGGAGGGGAGGAAAGGGAAGGGGAGGGGGAATGCGTTGGTAATGCTTTAGTATTACCATCATCTCTAGTAGTAGTAGTAGTAGTAGTAGTAGTAGTAGTGTTGGTAGTGTTTGCAGTAAGCTTCGGCCTGACTGCTGATCACTTGCACTGTTTTACTCTATGTGTGTGTGTGTGTGTTTCAGGGTGTTCTCGCGTGTAATGCAATGCAATGGCAATGGATTCTACCCAAAAGTACTTCTTTATATGCGCTCATTGCCATTGCTCTCTCTCTCTCATTTTTTCATTCTCGCGTGTCAGTTGCCAGTGACAAGAGACAAGAGATGAGATGAGGGGCAAGGGACTCTGAAAAGTGATGGTAGTGGTCTGTGGTGAACGACCAGCAGCAGCAGCAGCAGCCTCAAACTTTTCATTTACTTTCCTTGCTTCATTTGGTTTTTGGTTTTTTTCTTATTCTGCTCTTTTCTCATCTCGCTTTTTAACATCAGCAACAGCAGCAATTTGTCAGCCACAATTGCAGCAGAAGATTCGCCGGAAAAATGAGATTCTGAAAAATAATAGGAAAAAAAGGGAATAAAAGAAAGCCAAAGTACCGTTGGGACATTATTATAAACCAATTTTCAAGCTTTTTTTGCCCAGGCTGCTGAAGGGGTTTTCTGATGAAAAGAAAAATGGGCAAAAGCACACTCACAGCTAGGAAAACATTTTTACAAATGAAAAACGAGAGCACGACCAAAGAACGGCAAAAAAAAGATGCCGTGAGCCATTTTTGTCAAATGGAAATTAAGCACCAGCTCTTTTCCTTTTTTACTGCACCACACACACGCACACACACTTTCACACAGCTTGTACGACCGCTTTTTGTACATTTTTACTGCCGGTACTGCAGCTGTCGTTGTTACCGTTTTTGTTGGATGTTGCTGCAGCACTCTGTTTTTTCAAAGTCAGTGATGCTGATGATGATGATGCTGAGCTGGGCATTACCGTTTTAGTTGCCGTTGCTGCTGCTGCTGCTGCTGCTGCAGTTGTCAGTGACCATTACTTAGCATTGTGATTGAGAAAAAAAGAAAAAAGAGCAGAATGAAAAAAGAGTCTAGTCCGGCCCAGTGGCTCATAAAACTCCTTTCGCTGACAACAGCAGCAGCAGTATTCCTCACTAGACTGAGTAGTGAGCTTCCATCCTCTAGAAAAGACTGAAAAGCTGTATTATAAAGCGAGAAGATGCGAGGACTCGACTACTTTAGCTGTGAACATTTAACTAGCCCCAGTTCTTTTTATAGCCCACTGGAAAGGCTTTGAAAGACAGTTTTAAGTGATAAACGAGCGAGAGACGCTGGACGAAGAAAAAAGACGGCTTAGCAAAATTGTTATGCCTAAGTTTAGTTATAAAAATAATAATAAACAAAAATAGATAAAAAGTGAAAAATTTAAATAGAAGAGCAAGTGGCACAAATAGTGAAATAGTAAACAAACAAAAAAAGTATAAAATAAATAATTGAATTTAAAAACACACACTAAAATGAAAGTGAAAGTGCAAAGCAGACAAAAGCAATAAGCGGATTGCCAGTTCCTATTCAATTGACAACGGTTATATTGTGTCAGTGCAAGTTTTTGTTTTTGCAAATACGATTAGATTGAAAAAAAACTGATAAAAGTCAGTAAAAATAAGAACAAAAAGTGCCACTAAGTTTTTAGAAAAAAAGCAATTTAAAATGACGGCCAAAAAAGGACAAAGAGAAGAGGCAAATTTTATTTGAAGTTAAAACTGGACCTGAAAATTGGCAGTGAAAATGCTGCTGGGAATTAAAATCAAAAGCAGTGAGCCGGAAATTGTTTGTACTACCACCAGCACTACTACTACCAATACTATCACTACAATTTGAAGTACAAACAAGTGAACGACCAGTCAACCAACCAAAGTGATCGATTGCCCTCGAGGAGTGTCAAATTTGTGTAGAGTGGGTTTGCTGTTATTGCTTGGAATCTGTGTGTGTGTGTTTTTGTGTGCTTGTATCTGTGTCGTACAGGGAATAAGGAAAAGATGAAGAAGAAGAACAGAAAAAGAGTGGAACATGGCATAAGTGGAATAGAGTCAGATTGATTGGATTGAAAAAAGAAAGAGAGAGAGAGAGAGAGAAGCCAACCAAAAAGCCGCGATAACCAGGAAAAAAGAATCTGCGGCCAATCGGAAGCAATTAGGATCCGCAACCGCAGAACAGGGGAAAACGGCGGAGAAAGGGGAAACCGAACAGAACCAAACAGGAATGGGCATCATTAATTAAAGAAGAAAGTAAGAAGAGGGAAAATGAAAGGAAAAGAAAAGACGAAACAGAATAAGAAAAAAGAAAAGAAAAAGTGAAAACTGAGAAGTGAAATTGAAGTGGTGGTAGTGGTGAAAGCTCGAATATGCTGCTGCTGCTGCTGAGATAGAGAATTGCGGGAAATTAGAGAAAGAGAGAGAGAGATAGAGAGAGAGAGAAAAGAGAATGATAAATGTGAATAGAGACAAATTATTAATAATAAAATAAAAGTATAAAGCAAAGAGTATATTCAGGAGTAGGGGAGAACGGGCGCTCCGACGCCACCTCGACGGGCGATGAGCAGCTCGAGAACGGGCGCCTTGCGAATGAACTCCACCGCCTTCTTGTGGGTCATCATGGTGAAGTCGATGTCGTTGCACTGGAGAATCTTGTCGCCGAAGCGGAGACCGGCACGCGCCGCCGGCCCATTCGCATCAGTGGCCGTCACGTAGATGCCCTGAAGGACAGTCAAAAAATGAAACAAAAAAGTTGATGATTAAAAAGTTATCTAAAATGAACTCAATTGAGTAGGAAAAGAAAAAAGCTCTCTTTTCTCTTTTACATTGTCGGTAAAGTTGTGCGGCGACTGGCGAAAGTCCTGATCAATGCCGCCGCCGATTTTGAAGCCGCAACGCAGCACCTCGCGCCCCTCGCCGTCAAAGACCTGCTCCTTGTACAGCTTTATGGGGATCTAGATTCAGGGCAGAGAAATGGTACAAAAAGAAGAGTGTTAAATTGGGCATTTTACATTGACAATAAAAGTAGTGCTGCTAGCAGCCAGGCGTTTGACACTTACTGAAAGGCAGGCAATGGCGTCGCCGGCAGTGTGCTCAAATGACGCCGACATGTCCTGCAGATTACCGTACGATTCCATGTCGTCTGTTTCTTTGGTCTGCAAATTGTACAGAACAACAACAACAACAGCAACATAAGTTAGATGTCAAAAGAGGCAAACGATGATTGATGAGTTTTGTTTGCAAAGGAACTGACTCAAAGTTACTCACCCAAAAATGTTTTGAGCTGATTTGTTAGTCTATCTGTGTGTTGCCAATGCGATGCAAGTGCCGGACTTCTACTCAGCAATCACCACAGCAGTGCAAGCTCACTCACTGACAATAACAAACAAACAAACAGCCTTGAATTGGGCAACACGTTTTTGGCTGCTGCTGTTCTCTGTGTGTGCATTTGGCTATTTGTTGCACTGCTGCGCAAGGAGATGGCGCAGCAAGTTGTTGCAGCGTTCTATTTTGAAAAAAACTTGATTACATTGAATAAAAAGTCGTTCATTAAATGTCAATTGAGTTTCTAAAAAAGGTATTTATCAATACATTTTTAATGAAAAACTTTTCAATTAAATTATAATTAAACTTGAATTAGTTTTTTATCTTTTTGAATTTCCTATTTGAATATTAATTCCTAATGCTTTTCTTTTTTACATTTTGCTAGTACTTATTTTGTTGCACACATAATCATAGCAGTGTGTATTGAGTGGTGGACTATGGTATGATACACTGTAACTAATCTTATCACATCTCGTACACACCACTATCATCATTATCATCATCATCATCCACTCTTGTTCGAAGTTCACACATTGTGCTCACTTACACATCTGTTTCTCTTGTTCCTCTTAATGACAGGCATAAATGAGACCCAACTGGAAAAAGAACTAAGTGCAACACACACTCACAAATGTCACACTCTGCTAAAAGATCAAATTTACTAGCATCATAATTTTTTGTAATATAAGAATATGATGGCAACGCTATTTTGGCATCATTATTATTAAATACGAGTAGAGGAAACCACTAAAATAAATTTTGTTAGCTGCCACTTTGCAAATGGTGTTGTAAATGGTGTTGATTGCGGTTACCATTTATTTGCACAACAGTAGCGCACCTGTATTTAACTTCTCTCAGTTTTAGTGATAATGTTGGCACACAAAAACATATGGTGAAATGGCGGCAAATAACATTTTAATTTTTACGCTGACTGTTTTTAACAACATTGTTTTATTTTAAATAAAAAACTAAAATTTTGTTAAATTTTAAAACAGAACTTGATTAATGAAAACACAGTATTTGAGATTTTATTTTGTAATATTTTATTGAATTAACAATAACAAAAATAAAAAATGGAATTTCATTGTTGAAACAATTACAAAAAACATAATAATAAAAAATAGCTAGCAAAAATGTATTCTTACACAAAACAAAAAACAGCCAAAATTTAGAAAAACTAAATACAATATAAAAATCATTATTATTACAACAGAATAAATGCAGGCATGTTTGTGGTTGTGGTGGTAGTGATGGAAATAGGGGTAGAAATTAAATACATTTAAGATTGTACAACAGAGTAAGAGGGCAACTGGACATGTAAACACTTTCACTTTGTAACACAAATAAAAAACTTTATCATCATCTTCTTCTTCATCATCAGCAATAACATTTTACTCAAACAAACTTGACAAAATCTTTGGGCTCTTTGGAGTCGAGCAGTGCCTTGCGAATGGCGGCGTACACGGTGTCTGCCTTTTGGGCGGCGTCCACCGGAGTGAGCAGCTTTTTGGCGCTGTAGAAACTGGACAACGGAGCAGTCTGCCGGTGATAGGCGGCCAGACGGGTCTTCAGCGACTCGGCGTTGTCGTCAGAGCGTCGCTTCAGCGGCTCGCCGGTGATCTAAATTAACAAGCAAAAAATATAGGAAAAATTAATCAAGGCTTTTATGGGTTTAAATTTTTTTCCCCCAAAACCTACATCATCCTTCATGGGCACCTTGGGCGGGCTGAACTCCTCGTGGTAGGTTCGGCCGCTGGCCTCGTGCAGCAGTCGCCCGGTGACGCGGCGAATCAGCAGACTGTCGTCGATTTTGAACTCAATCACGGCGTCCAGCTTTGACTTGCGCGTCTCCAGCAGGTCGTCCAGCTGAATTAAAAGAACAAAAATATTTGGTGATTGGTCAAATTTTGTAAATAAAAGATTTTCTACTAAATACCTTCTGCGCCTGAACCACCGTCCGGGGGAAGCCGTCGAGGAGGAAGCCGCGCGCACAGGCGGGCTTATCGAGGTTGCTGCGGATCAGCTCGATGACCAGACTGTCGTCGACGAGGCTGCCCGCGGCGATGACGCCCTTGACCTTGGCGCCCAGCTCGCTGCCGCTGGCGATCTCCGCGCGCAGCAGGTCGCCGGTGGCCAGCTGACAGACGCCGAACTCCGCCTTGACGTTCTGCGCCTGGGTGCCCTTGCCGGCGCCGGGCGGACCGAGGAAGATGGCGTTCATCGTCGAGTGCTCGTAGGCGGCCAGGCCGCGAGGGTACTTCGTCTGCTGGTCTTCAGTATCATTTGTTTGGGCTTGAGGTCGAGCGTTTGGTGCCATGGTAGTAGTGGTGGTGGTAATGTAGTGTTTTGAAATTGGATTTCACGCTTTTGAGCAGTAATTTGAAATGTATGATATTGAGATGATGTTGATCACCTTTTGAACACTGGTGGTGGTGGTGATGGTGGTGGTGACAGTGATGATAATGTTAACACCGATGTTTGCAGTGGGCAGTGGACAGGAAAAAAAGAGGACAGAGGACAGATCCTGTGTTCGCTGTTGAATGCCTGAGAAGACGAGAAACCTGGCGAGTGAAAGTGAAAGTGAATGTTGGTGTGAGCGTATGCAGTGCCGGCGTGTACAGTGCACGGTTCACGGTGGCAGCGGCGAATCAACGGCGAAGGCTCAATGTCTGCCGGTGCAGTGGTGGCAGCAGCAGCAGCAGCAGCAGCATCGTCACACGCACTCGGCGAACGACGGCACGGTAGCACAACAGCAGGCACAAACACTCACACAGTACAACACACAGACTCAAGTGTAAGTGTCTTTTGCCGGCGTGCAGTGCCTGCTGCTGCTGCTGCTGCTGCTGCTGCCTAGTGTGCCTGCTGAAGACAGGAAAGGACAGGCCAGGAAAAGAAAAAGAGAGTAGCCTGGCCTGGTGATCTGATCATCACGGTGACTTTAGCTTGATTTTAATTGTAGTCTCAATTTATTCAAAATAATGTACCTAATTTTACTAGCAACAAAAACAAAAAGTTACCATAGCTAACAGAAAACGTTGGTAGTAGCAGCGTTTTGCCGCCTTTTTCCCAAGTGTCAAGTGCACTCAGTCAGTCAGAAGTAGCTAATAGCTTAGTAACACAAGAAATCATCACACTTTATCCGACAAATGGTATCAATAGCAGCAGCTAAACTGTAATCCCACTCAATAGTAAAAGCGGCAGGTTTGTTTAATCAACTGGGAAAGCAAAACAAAATCAGTTGTGATATACTGTACGCATAGTTTGCTAGACCGATTGACGCCGTGCTGTACAGGAGTGACCTTTTTGTTTTTTTTGAAAATCTGTTTTATTAAAAAATTGTGTTTTACTATCTAATTTAGTTTAAATGCACTTTCTATAAACTCAATTTGACAATTTTTAAGGTCGAGTAATATTGATTAATCAATTTTAATTTTTACTGATCACTTAATACTTTAAAACTGACAAACAAATGAAGCACATGTTTACCATGCACAAATTACCAAATGCTTTCGCATACAGTCAAATGAGGAAGTAGCCTGCAAATAATGAGCTTTCAGCTGCAGTTGACTTTGGCAGGACATTTTTCAGTGCTGCTGCTGCTGCTGCTGCAATAGTTGTACACACACTTAAGAAATTTGCTGTACTTAGTGTTAACAGAACGGCAGCAGCAGCACAGTCTAACCACTTTGAGATATAACTTTTGCTGCTACTCATTTGACATTGCAAGTTGATGAACAGTTGAACAGAGGAACAGAGGGACAGAAGCACCCGTCATCGCCATTATCACGCACACACACATTGCTGAATAAAAGCGGAAAATCGTATCAGTGAAAAGTGGTGCGTCTATGTGGCGTCATTGTGTTTAAGGTGATAGCTAGCTAGGGTCAGCATTGATTAGCCCACTGATTTGATTTGTGTGCTTGTGTACAGAAAGAAAAGAAAAAGGCAACTGTCTCTGCATCAGCAGACAGATGTAGTCGACTACCACTAACATTGAAAATGTGCTTGCAAGGTGGTGATCACTTATCACCTAACTTGACTTTGCACTCATAATGACGTGTTGCAGCAGCAACAAGCAAAATATGTTATAGAATACACATTAGCGCATACTGTAAGTTTTTCTAAAAATGTTTAGCAATGTAGTCAAATATAAAGTTGTTACAAATAAAAGTGATCAATCCTAGTTAGCCAATGAATACAAATGAAAAGTGTTAAAAAATTTCAAAACGAAAATTAAACAAACAAAGAATACAATTTAATTAGAAATGCCAATCACATAAAATAAAGTAAACAGCCGTAGTGTATTATTGCCACACAATTGTCTTCTTACTGTTCAATTGTTTCCATTGTCCACTGGAAAAAGTGCCTTTCGCATCTCTACCACGTCCTCACTTTTAGTAGTAGAGCGAATCAACGCCGTGCCCACCACCACCCGATTGGCGCCCGACCGCCCACACAGCTCAATCACCTTCCGACTGACGCCCCCGTCCAGTTCAATGTCCATGGAGGGGAATCGGGCGCGGATGGCCTCCACCTTGGCCATCATCTCCGCCATGAAGGCCTGGCCGCCCAGACCGGGCACGACGGTCATCACCAGGACGGCGGGCACCAGGTGGAGAAGGGGCAAGATGGCGGTGACCGGCGTGGCCGGGTTCAGCGCCAGCAAGGGCTCCATCCGGGCGGTGCGAATTGCATCGACGAGTTGTTTGACGGAAAATTCACCCCCGGAAAAGCGAGGCTCAGCTGTTTCAGCGCCTTCCTTTGTCACCTCGTAGTGGAAGATGTAGCGGTGGACGCCGGCGGCGGCCATCGGCCCGATCAGCTGCATCGGCCGCGTCACCATCATGTGCACTTCGAATTGGGTGTCTCTAAAAAAAGGAAATGTTTATCAAGATCATCAAGAAATGAAGAAAATCAGAAGTTTATATCAACGCACGGAAAGGCGGCGACCAGCGAGCGGACAAATGAGGGGCCAAAGGTGATGTCATCCACGAAGTTGCCGTCCATCACGTCGAGGTGGACAAAGTCGACGCCGGCGGCCACCAGGGCGGCCACCTCCGCCTTGATGTTCACAAAGTCGCAGTTGAGGATGGAGGGGCCGACGGCGGAGGATACTTTCACTGAGTTGGAACAACAGGAGTTGAAAGTGGGAGTAGACATTTTAGCTGTATGTTTTGGAATGTTTTGTGAGTGCTTTTGGTGATTGTTGAAAAGTAGTACTACTTGTGATTGGAAAGATTCAAAAAGTGCTTTTTAACCGGCTAAAAAAAGTTGACCCGCTGAAGTTTAGGCTAGTGTAATCAGAGAAAGTAGTGCAAGGGACAAGGAGAAATAGAGGGTTGATAAGGTATTGGTGATATTGGCTATGATTAGGCTTCCGTTCAGTTGATCAGTTGCTGAACAGAGAAGACGTCAGGGAATGTTTCAGTCTGTACTGTGTGTTGAAGTGTGAAGGAAGTGAAGTGAGCAATCATAGCTTTCTCTGTGTATGTGTGTCTGTTTGTCTGTTTGTGTCAGTGTTGTCAGTGTACAGGTTGTCACACAGTGTACACCACCACATGTGAAATAGACACGGCAGACTGTCGAAGTAAAATTTGCTCATATTAGATGGCGTTTCAAACAATATGAAGAATATTTAAAATTCAAAATTAACCGGCAAAATCAAGATCGCTCAACAACACAGCGATTCAAATTGAGTAAATGAAAATGTGATTTTGAATAAAGCTGCAAAATAGTAATACTTTCTGAGCAGTTTATTTAAAATAAATCATCACACTTCAATTGTCGGTGGTACCAAGTGGTTATGAAAAACAGAAATAATAATAAAGCTTAGCACTAAACCTTTGGTAATAACGAAAACCTTTTAAAAAGTGAAACACTACAGCAACACCTTTTGCTTGAGCAATTTAATTGTGAGCAGCACTTTATGAACGTGCAAAGAGGCAGTTAGGATCAGTACAGCTGGCACCCTCGGCGATGATCTCCGCAATTTCCGCCTCCACCTTCTCATAAAGCGCCTGCAGACACTGCATGGCGGCAATGTCTTCCGGTTTTTCATCGCTTTTTGTCGTTATAATTTTTTCTTCTTCCTCTTCCTCTTCTTCTTCTTCTTTTGCAGCAATCGAACGCATCGGATAGTTGAGGGCAAACTTGATGATGGCCAGCACGCGACAGTACAGTCGGTGGAAGCTGTGGCGGTCGTGGACTGATCGAAAAGCTGCTCCTGTCACGCCGCCCATAAGAGCTGCCAGCTCATCCGAGTTCGACTTGAGGTCATCGAGGGCGCTGAGAATGTCCGCCTGCAGGTGGTCAATGGAGGGCCGCTCCAGGTAGTAGATGGTGTGTCGTCGAGCTGTCTGCTGTTGTTCTTTTCCCTTGTGATCCCCAAAGTTATCAGATGATAATGATGAGGAGGAAAAGGAGGAACCGCTTTCAACGGCACCGGAGAGGAGGTACACAAAGCGAGGGCTGCTCAGCGCGGCAATGACATTGAGAAAGAGATTGCCTGAAATGCGGTACATCGGGGCGATCGGTCGGCTGCAGTACAGGTTTTCCACCGTCTGCTGATCACTGACCAGAAAGGGAAAGATCTGCGTGGCGTAGCTGTCCAGGTAGCCCGAGTCGAGCAGAACGTGCACTAGGTCCTCCTGCGGATTGACGGTAAAGTCGAGCACTCGGGCGGTGGAGGTGGCAGAGACGGCCGAGATGGTGTGATTTAGGTTTTTTATCGTAGAGCCGGCGGTGAGGGTCGTCGAGGCGAGGGAGGTCATCGAGGGAAAGGTTTTGACTAGCTTCCAAGAGGAGGAACTGGGAGGAGGCGTTGAGGTAGACTGAGGAAGAGGAGGAGGAGGAGGAAATGGTTGAGGGCCAAAAGAGAGTCGAGAAATGGGCACCAGTCGAAGGTGGTCTCGGCGAAGATCGACCAGATAGCAGTCAAGTTGCTGCTGACCGGCGGAGAGAATGTACAGCGCGTGGGCAAAGACGCGTCCAGCTCGGTCCCGGTACGGCACCAGCTCAAAGCCGTACAGGAAAAAGTTGCTCTCTGAGCACTGCTGCTCAGTGATTACTACTAGGCTGTTCTTGGCGGCGATGCGCCGAAGCTCGTTGGGCACTGCTTTTGGCTGCTGCTGATGATAATTTCCGTTTTCTCTAGTTCCTTTGGTGCGCAGCAGTCCTCTGGCGGCACTTGGCTGCTGTCTAGGGGGCAGGCTAAGGTGGCGACAGAAGAGCAGTCTGTAGGTGGAAGAGCTGGTGGTGGTGGTGGTAGTAGTGGTCTTTCCGGACCGGTGATCAGTAGTGTAGTCGTAGATGGCGAACTTGCAGCCCAGTCCGTAGCCTACTGGGCCCCAGACGGTGTCGGCGTGGTCGGGGGCTCCAGCGAACATGTGACCATTGCCATTACCACCACCACCAGGACCCCCAAAACGAGAAGGCTGAGGTGTTTGAAGGAGGGCCGTCACCTCGGCTGGGGCCGGCTCGTCAAAGAGGCGATTGTAGATTAGGTGGGCGTTAGGAGGTAGTTGCTGTTGAGTGCCACTGCCACTTTTGCCACTTTTGCCACTACCGTTGAGGTGAGCCACTGCATGACTGGGTGGATCACTTTTCAAATTCTTTTTCCCCCTTTTCTTTTTCTTCTGCTCACTGTCGAGGACAATCTGAATCAGACTAAAGTGCGTCGGGCACATGAAGGCGACGTAGTCCAGCGACAGGCGGACCACCTCGGGCGTCCAGCTGTCGAGAATGGTGATCGACTTGATGAGGAGGAAGTCTAGCGTCACAAAGCTGGGTTCGGAGGACTGTGGAGCTCGCAGTCGGTGCCGTCTGTACAGCAGCATCGAGCCGTTGGCCGTGGAGATGAGCAGGTGGCCGGCCACCGGGCAGAGGGCGACGTGGTGGGCCAGCGTGCTGATGTCCGCGTGCTTCAGGTCAATCAGATTGAGGTAATTGCTTAGGTTGGTCAGGTGAGGTGGGAAAATGTCTTCAGCTGAGGAGGAAGAGGAATCAGAGTTGGCGCTCAGAGCGGCCAGCAGCTCTCCGCTGCCTCGAAGTTTCACAGAAGTAGTTGTGGTGGTTGTGGTTGTTGTGTCCTCCTCAGCTGCTGCTGCTGTTGTTGTACAAGGGCTGCTGTCCACGTTGTCCATGTAGTTGGTGTACACTTTCAATGATCGCATGCAGTATCGCTGCTGTGGCTGCTGCTCTTGGGAACTTCCATTGACACCCACCGGCCCGCCCTTGGCCAGCAGGACAAAGAACTCCGGCGCCAGGTGGCTGTAGACGACCTGGCCAATGTCGACGGCGTCCTGGTACAGCGGCACGGTCCGCTCCAGTCTGAACTGCTCTCTGTCCTCCAAAAGGTGACCACCATTTTCATCAACAGATTCTTCCTCGGTCTCTTTTGATTGTTGTTGCTGTTGTTTTTTCATGTACCTGAAAATCTCCAGCTTCGCCTGCTGCTCGTAGACGAGGTAGATGCGATCGTCATCAGGGCCGCCGACCAGGCCAAAGTGACTGGGCCCGCCGTTGCTGAGAAAGAGACTCTGCGAGGCAAAGTGGTAGCAGCGAGTGTCCGCCGAGAAGGAGGAGTGCTCCGCCTGGTAGTGCTCGGCCGCAAACTGCAGGTCAATGTCGTCGTCCATCTGTTTTAAATAAGAAAATAGAGGTAATGATTAGAAAAAGCGCTAAAATAAAGGTCGATTTTGGTCAAGTATTACGATTTTAAAGAAAATTTGTTCAGCAGCCAACAGTGGCAACGCACAGTGTGTGAAAATCAAAACAAACAGCCGTCGACACAGCCAGTGCGTGCGTACGGGTCAATCGTAGATGATGTGCGCTTTGTTTTTAAACTTGCAATTTTGATTGTGTATACAGGCGAGTGAAGTTGCTAAAACACCAAAACAGTTTCTTTCTAGTTTATTGTTTTAAATTTGAAAACTTTAAAAGTAGCACACATGCAGTACAGAACCGGAAATTGTACAGTTATCTTAGTTTTCAGAACTTGTACAGTACAGTTAGCTCCACGGCGGCGTCGCATTGGTGTGCACGTAGTAGCACCCGGCAAAGTGGGCGTACTTTCCGGCGTCCTTATCAGCACCACTTTCCTCATTATCATTGCCTTGATCTTTATCCTTATCCTTTGCCGCCATATCCTCCAGCTGTCCATCCATGTACTGGTCGGCGTGGTAGCCCATCTCCACGCTGATCTCCGCCGTGCCGTTGCGCCCCGTGGTGACCACCCGGTGGACGGCCGACTCGACGCTGGGGCGCCCCTCCAGGCGGTGGGCACTGCGAAAGGCTCGCCCATTGCCCACCGACCAGGTGAAGAGCTCAATGGCGCGGCTGTGCGACTCGCTGATCTGGTCGCCGTAGGGCGAGGGCAGCGCAACCTTCCGGTGACGTTTTTGGTTGTTGCTGTTGCTGTTGTTGTTGTCCTCCTCAACCACCAAAACCACCGTCTCCGATGGGCTGATCTGATCGGGCTTCAGGTCGCGCACCCGGTCCTTGGTGGGCTGGTTCCAGCCGTAGTTCGGGTAGAAGTCGAGCGTGCCCATCGGCAGCAGCGTCCCGAAGTAGGGCACATCCTGGCCGTCGGTGTGGATGACGTCCACGAGGAGGCGGGCGTCACCCGGTCCCAGGCGGTGTTCGGCGTTCTCCGCCGTCTGAAAGCCGACGCCCGCCGGGTCGAGGCCGGTGATGCGGTCCAGGGCGCCTCCGCAGCTCCGTCCGGCCGCCCCCAGCAGGTGGGCGCCCAGCGAGTGGCCCACGGCGTAGGTGGCCAGACCACCACCAGGACCGGAACCGGAACTGCCGTCAGCCACGGGGTACACCTGACGAAGCTCCCGGAGAATGGCGCCCAGCCAGCGGCCCACCTCGAGGCCGTTGGCCGCCGCCTGCGGGTACTGGCGCAGGCCAATGTCGGCGCCGCCGCCCCAGCCGAGAATCATCACCAGCTGACGGTGATACTTTTCACTCTTACTCGCCAGAATGGCGTCCTTCAGCTGGTGCAGCCAGCTGACCTGCTTCGTCGAGAGGAAGCCGTGCGTCAGGATGATCAGACGTTGAGGTTTCTGCTGCTGTTGTCGTTTTGTTTCTTCCCGATTGGCGTTACCATTCAAGTGCTGGCCAATCATTCGAACTGCCTCCTCCGGCGAGTGGGAGATGTTTATCAGGAGGCAGGGGTTTTCGGCGGCAGTGTTCGACTGCGATTCACCCCCACTACTAGCAGTAGGAGTGTATAGCATCAGCTCGGGTTCGATGGTGGCCAGCGGCTGCGGGGGCGGCAGGCGGCCGACCAGCGTCGGGTGCACTACCGTTGAAGATTCAGGCCTGGAAGAAGAGGAGCCAAAGTGATTGCCCATGATTCGGTTTAGCAGGCGAAGCAGTAGCCTGACGTTCAGTAGCCAGCTGAAGAGCTGAAATGAAAGTGACAGGGAGCGGGCGAGCAGGGATGATGATGATGATGATGATGATGATGATGATGAGGATGAAGATGACGATGAGGAAATGGCTGAGGATGCGGATGGTGATTGAGCAACAATTTTGACTCGAGTTTCAGTGTTAGACTCCATCTTTGCACTAGTGTGTGTGTTGTATAGATGATGATTGAATGGTGATGAGGGCACATGAACTTGAAACAGGCGACACAGTGAAAAGTGTGCCACCAGGGCAGCTGAGTGCACCGGACAAACCCAAAAGTTTTACCTAAACTGCAAATTGAAAATGTAGCTGCTGTTGGTCAATCTGCTGAGTAATGAACTAAATTTTGCTGTTATTGAGTTGTAGCTTTTTTACAAATAGACGATTTGCAGACGACTACTCTTGACACGTCTTTTCAATGTTATTGCTGTTGACAGCAGCAGCCTTTTTGCAGTCATAAAGTGCAAAGTTGTTTCCAATGGAGACAAAATTGATGACACAAACAAGTTGATTAGATAAACTTGCTCATCATTTTACTTTTACAAGTTTTTACAACTGTAAAATGTAAAATGCTAAAAATTAAAGTTTTATTTTAAAAAAACGTTTGAAAACGAGTTGTGCAAAAATAGCACAGTTGACAAAATTGTTTTGCTATAAGACACTTGCATGCATTTAAAAAAGAAACAGTAGACATTGTTTAACTGCTCACACAGCAAGTGTTTTGTTCAGCAACATTCCATTCTTTCCCTTAAACTGTCTGCGGCTGTAATTGAAAAAAACATCACAAATGATTATTTTGTATAAAAGAGGAAAAGAAAAAAGAACAATTAACGGTTGCTTCTACTTTTGTCTGCCTGTGCACGCATGTTAGCAAACACTGATCATGCTTGTTGATAAACGGTAGTGGCCAAAAAAAGAAAAAGAAGTATAAAAGGAAAATGTGGCAGCATTAAAAGCGCAAGAAAACAGTGGTCAGTGCAATGATACAATGGCGGATAAAAATAAAAAGAGACAATAAGTGGAGTAAAGTTAAGGACAAGAACAGCGGCAGAGGATGCGGCTGCTTTGCTTAGTTGCAAAGTTGTGCACTCTACGTCAGTCATGACAACCGAATAGTTGCCAGTGTCCAGCGACTTTTGCTAAACTATTTGCCTGACCTTCAGGCGTGTCAGTGGCATGGCAAATGTGTGATATTGTGGTGGTGGTGGTGGTGGTGGTGGTGATCAATTGGCTGGGTTTGCCATTTGAAAATTCCCAAACGTTGCTTGCGTAACTGAATAAAGCAGATCAATTAAGAGAAATAAAACAAATGAGAGAAAAAGAAAAAGAGACATTGTTGTAATATTAAAAAGAAGACAAATTGAGACAATTGAACAAGTAAAGCAGTGTATGGCACAGTGTCATAGTAAAGAGAAAAGGACAAAAATGGATGCGGCGGTCAGTAGAAACTGAAAAACAGACAAATGACGAGAATGAGGAAGAAGAAGTGTTTCCAGTAATGATGATGTGAACTGTTATCTAAATTGTTACGCAAATACTTTTTTCATTTGGCAAAAGAGCAAGGGCAACTGAGTGTGTTGTCAGCTGGATTTGCGACAGTTTATGAAAATAAAAGAGAGAGAGAGAGACAACAACGGTATTGTGAAATTGAGAAGTTATTGTATAGTTTTTTTCAAGGTATTAGTCCAATTTGCTACTGTCGATAGCAGCTATTAAGTACTGACAAAGTTTGCACGTTTGATATAATTTTAAATTATTTTTCCAGTTTTTAAATGTTGTTTAAGTTTGTATTAAACTTATTTGTTTTGGTATTTGTTTTGAAATAAAGTTAATGCATAAAAACAATGACTTATTAAGGAAATGTAAGTATATAAACTTTGCTAAAACTTTTAAAAATATAATTAAAACAAGGGCGTGAGTGTCGCTTCGCGCCACGTACTCTTTAGTTTTTCTAAATT
>JAALOO010000289.1_pt1 | contig 46719 bp, 37 predicted proteins | sample 7257641 | NCBI WGS metagenome assembly JAALOO01 (sample SAMN14085613, study PRJNA598686) | mite metagenome | biome: ENVO:01001000; feature: ENVO:01001002; material: ENVO:01001226; isolation source: single female mite from University of Michigan culture on fish food culture... ...
CTCTCTCTCTCTCTCTCTCTCTCTCTCTCTCTCTCTCTCTCTCTCTCTCTCATTGAATCAGTGTAAATCAGCGCTGCCTCTAGTTCAGTTCTAGGTGAAAGGCAATGGTAGCAACAGCAGCAGACAATGGTGAAACAGGTACTTTTTATTATATTTTAGTATGACAGTGAAAGGAGAGAAAGCAGGCAACAGCAGCAGCAGAAGCAGCAGCGTCTTCCAAGGTCAGCGTTGTCCGTTTCTTTCTCTCCACTTTCCCTCCAACTTTTCACTCTGTACAACACAAACTCTTACTTTGCCTCATTCATTCATTTACCTTTGCTTTTGCTTTCTAAACAAGAGAGAAAGAGGAGAAAAGAAAGTGCTCCCCCTTTTCCGCCATACATTTGTCAGCTTCAGCTGCTGGTGAAAGGTGAACTGCTGCCTGAATGAAGTGCTCTACTGTCCTGTCCTGGCCATTATTCAATGTCCACTTCTCTGACTGACTGACATCTGTCACCTTTGTCTGTGCTGTTCGGGAGAAGAAGAAGGGGGCACACCTAGTTTAGCCCCCAGTGGTGAACCAATTTGGCGCCCACTTGGCAACACTTTGGTGGTGTTCCACTCTCGATTTGGTGGTGGTGGTGGTGATCAAGAGCAGAACAATGCCCCTGTCAGCCGCAATGGCATCAAGATCAACAGGATCTAACTGTAGACTTGCAGCGTTTTGTCTGTTTGTTTCAAGAACAATTCAATTCAGCCAGTCAGTCAGACAGTCAGACAGCAAGTACAAGCAAAAAGTACAGACAAAAAGTTTAGTTTTTACGTAAAAATGCGTTTTTAAGAAAAAACGAGGATAAGTGTGTGTATGTGTGCACTGCATGTGATGAGGGTGCTCTCAAACTGAGATGCTAAGGGTGTTGCAGCCATTAGCAGCGCCTCCACAAGTGAGTGCTTTCAAACAGACACCGCACAAGAACTAACAAAAAGAAAGACCATTATCGATTTGGCTCCGAACCGACAAAAAGAAAAGACAGCTAAGAAGCTAAAAAGTTAAAAGCTGAAGAGGTGCTGAGAAAAAACTGCTACTACGCAAAGAAATACTCTCTCAGTGGCTCTGACGTGCAGGGTAAGCAGTCAAAGTCAAAGCGACGATCAGGTAAACGTTTCCTTATGTTTCTAGTGCGTTTTGTTTACCAAAAATGTAAATACTTTAGCGAGGGAGGAAAAGGAAAAGAAAATCTCCCTGTCACTCTCAGGGATGCTCCTTCTCTGTTAGAGACATCACAGTTCACAAAACACACACACAATTTATTAGTACTGTTCAGTAACTTTGATATAACACATACAAAATCTTCTCTGAGGCACTGATCACCTGAAGCACTAATGATGTTGTTATGAAATGCTAATCAGTCAATATCTGTCTCATAATCATCATCACTGTTTTGCAATCCCACTCAAGCAGTCTATTACATAAATACAACAATATGTGAAGCACTACAATGCACTAGGGAGACGGTTTTTAAAACAAGACAAATTATTTTCAAATAAAAACGCCAAGTAGTTATTATCAGAAATTCCCTTGATAAAGATAAGGGCTTTCAAAGAGTGTGATGGCACCGGTGAAAACCAGACAGTGTCAATCACCCAAAAAGTAGCGCTTCTTTATAATTTCTATCAAACAATCACAAGAAATCAAATTGAATGGGTAGGCACAATAATCAAGTGGCCAACAGTTGCACAGTAATTGATTGCTAACTTAATCAATCAGTATTTTAAGCCTGAATTTGTACAACAGAAAAAATATGTACAAAATGGTATATTTCTGTGCTGTTGCTTCAGCTGACCCTGATCTTGAAAGCTGTACTCTCTTTTGCTCTCACGGCTGATTTCAACAGCAGCACTGTCGAGGACAACGTACGAGAGAAGGAGAGTGAGATGAACAGCAGTCGTTACCTGCTGGCAAAAAGACACGACACCACTTTCATTACAATGTACACAGCTGAAAGTGCGACTACTAAGCATCAGTGAAAGCGTAGTAGAACACAGCAGTGAGCAAGGCAAAGCAAGGTCAAGAGGGTTAAATCTACTGTAATTATACTCATACATTTTCTACCTGCCAAAAAGGCAAAAGATGAAGGATCTTTGAGTGAAGAGGCAAAAAAAGAAAACAAAAATTGGCTGAATTTTTGTTGCTGTTATCTCCCTACAAAGTATTAATTTGGCATACTTATCCGTTTCGCAAACCGGTCATTGGCAGTCAGAGTGGGTTGAAATTATGAGGAGGGTTGAAATGATGATGATGTGAAAGTGAAAGTAAAAGTGAAAGACAGGTGTCTGCCTAATTCAGCTAATTAATCGTCAGTCACAGCTGCAGGCGACTTCGTGCTCAACTGAAAGCAAAAAACGCTACAGGCAAAACTCACACTGTCGAAACGCCAGCAACTGTCGACGCGGACTGCGCCATCTCACGATGAAATGCAATGCGTCGTTTTTTTCTATACAAAAACGTTAGCGTCTGTTGACACAAAAGAAGTGTTTTGTGTCAAAATGGACGCTGGCGCCCGCAACTGTCGATAAATCGTGCAGACGTTTTTTATCGACAGTGTGAGATTTGCCTGTAATTCCATTTTACTGTTGTACATTTTTTAATAAATTGACAAATAAAATGCTCACTCTATCCTCTTCTTTTCCAATCACACCTCTCTCTGCCTGACTCGACTTGACTTGTTTTCTCACACATTTTTTCACAATCTCTTCACCACGTCTGAGTGAGTCTTTTATAATAGTGCACTCAGGCAAAAGAAGATTTGCGCATCAAAAGCAAGCAGACACACAGGCTGTGATGGATGTTTGAATGCAAACGAGAGAGAAAGAAAGCAAAAGTAATGAAAAGAGAAGTTGAGGGGGTTGAAAAATTTTTGTTGATGCTTAGTAACACTGGGGGGAACTAATGGACAGCCATTAATGGACAGGATCACCTTGAGGGTATCGAGCTATCACAGAAAGAGAGAGGCTAAAAAGGCATTATTTTCATTCAGTTACCTGGCATGATAAGATAACCTAAACAGTGAAAGTAAATGAAGTGCCTGCCTGCTGCTGCTGTTTCTGCTGAGTTAATTGAAATGGACACAACTATCAACAGAGATAGAAATAGAGAGAACAGATGCATGCAAACATGTTTTTGTTGTTCGCTTTCCCTAACGCAACTGTAGTTGTGTGACTGCAAAAATCTGTAATCGAAATGCCTCTACTTTTGAAACACACTTCAACACTACTGCTGTGATTGAAACTAATAATAAACCTGAGATCGTGTAAATTAAATTGACGATACAACAGTTTGGTAACGAGTGAATGGCGTTGTGTCAACTGTTCTTTTTCTTTGTTTCTGTGGTACAAACTAAGCATGTAGGTCACGATATCGCTTGCGTGATATGTCAAATGAAACAAAAGCCCTTAGCCCAAAAAGAAGGAATCAAAGTCATACCTTTTGTGAGGTGTTGAGTTTTTGTTGAGCGGTTTTTAATTACGGCCAACGATGGTGATGGTGATTGGGGTGATGATGATGGGAAAAAGAAAAAGGTGACGAAGGATGTCAGCTTATATCTCCATGAAAAAGTACGCAAAATATGTTGTTCTTGTTTCGCTGGTAGTGATTGCACTTTCACTTGTGGTTCCTGTCCTATCAGCAGTTTTGTTTATATTTACCAAAGTCTTCTTCTTCTTCTTCGTCTTCTTTCACTTTCACTTTCACTCTGCTCTGAATGACACAGATTTTTCTTGCCTCTGCAGACCAGTTTTGTTGTCGTTGATCGTCGTTATCAGTTGTGGTATGCCCACCAACTATTGACGGGTGATTCGCCGCTGAAAGCGCTGGATAAGAGCGTCTCTGTTATCTTGAATGAAAAAAAGAAGAAAAAAGGCAAAATCATACTTGGAAGACAGGACAAGGCCACGGTGAAGTTCAGCCAGAGTTCGGAGATGCGTTCGGACAAAAAAACCAGAAATGAGCATCGTTGATGACAAAGTCAATGTTGATAACAAACAAACACAAAGTCTCAGCTGTCAAAAAGGCGCGTTCATTTTTTCGTACAGTCAATTCGCCCGCAGCTCCATCTGTCGGCAAAGTGTGCCACTGTTTTGCGGCGTGTTTTGCTTTTCAAAACAAACCGACCGTTTGTTCAGTTTTGTGCGAAGTGGAGAGAAGTTCTTTATTTACGTTTCCTCTGAAGATCCAAAAACAGCATGAACTCCGCAGATTTTTTAAACGATGAAGGCCTCGAAGAGCCATTATTTAATTCTGCTGAGGACGAATTCGCTGATCTATCAGGATGTTCATCCGAAGACGAAGCTGATGCTGGTGGTGGTGATAAAAAAGGAGTATTTGACGCTGAGATGCTCTTCCAGGAGCTTCGAAAACGACGTGAGGTGAGCGCTCTGGCCATCAAGGAGGGAGGCCTAAGTCCAATGGAGGTGATGTACAGCTGCCTTTTCAAGATCGGCCACCTCGTGGGCAGTGGCAACTTCGAGCCGGCACAACTGCTCAAGGACTTTGACTTTCTTGCCACTCCAAATAACCCTGATCCGCCCTTGTGCGGTCGCTGCCGCAAAAAGCCGAGGATCGGTGAACGCTCTGAGGGTGCTAGTGATAAAGATTCAACGCAGTGTAACCGGTGCTTTGCCCAGGGCTACTTCGACGCCATGCAGGACATCGCCGCGGGGAACATCACCTCCGACATTGGATCGGCCAACAATGAGAAGTACCTGCAGATGATGTCCAAGCTGCTCAATACTGACCTGAACGGCGACTCAATAAAGGTGGAGGATCCCGAGGACGATTCCTTCGCCGAGGACAATCATCAACGGCCACCACCACCACCATCCTCTTCAAAAGACACCATCATCGTCAAAGAGGAAGACCCCGATGAACTCGAGGACTGCTGACAACAACAACCGAATCAAATTGATCCCCATCATCATCATCATCATCATCATCAATATCGTTGAATCATTAAATCATGTAAATAAACCGTGCACAAGCAGTTTTGCAAAGTTTTTATTTATTGAAAAGAAGATGATGGTTACACAAGCTGATAGAAAGAGTCCGCCATAAAGATGTTGCCCTTCTCAAAGGCAAAGCTGAGGTAGGCGAGGAGGTAGACGACGTGAAAGAGGAGAATGGTCACCTGGAAGGTGTAGTCGGCGTCGCGGACCGCCATCTTCGCCTCATCCTCTCGTTGACTTGCCTCTCCTCTCAGAAAGTTCAACATTTTTCAGTGTTCACAATTCGCCTCCAAATGTTTCCCTCAACAAACATTCACCAACACTGTCACCTAAACAACCACCACCACCACCACCACACAGAAATGCCTCATTGCATTTGATATTTAAGCGCTTTGGAAGAGCGGTGATGATGATGGTGGTTGTGACCTGTGTTCATCTCATCCATGGACAGTTTCACTTACCACTCGTTGTTTGTGCGTGCATGAAGAAAACCAGTCGTTACGAGTGAAATTCAAAGAAAGGGGGTTCCTCTTCTGCACACAGTTTTGCTGATGATAACAGAAAGCCACAGTGGTCTTCATTTGCCGTACACATAGAGTGGATGAGATTGGAAAGGATGATTGGAAGATTATATGAGTGGAATCAAAAATGGTGGCTGTATAGTGTAATTATGATGATTATTATGAAATGGCTGATAATAGTAATTGTAAAGGGACCGGTTTCGCTGACTGACTGAATGCTGTGTGCAAACAAGTTTTCCCCTTTTGCTGATAATGGGAAAATGCAGTCCAAAAGTCAAAAGTTCTTTTCAGTTTCATTAATTTAACTGTAGAAACTGCAGAAGCTGCAGAGTACAGCAAACCAGTGGAGAAAGGTATTCAGTAATGCGAAAATCCTTAATGATCCACCACCAGAGTTAAATTGTCTTCTTCTTTTAGAGGCAATAAAGAAGAACAAAAAAAGCTTCTCAGCTTTTAGTCACAGGAAAAGAAGAGGGGGAGGAAGGAGTTTCACTTTCAAGGAAGAACGTTGTGTTCACATCCCCCAAACAAAAGCCAATTAAAAGCTCATTAAATTCCAAAACGAAAATAACAGCAGAATGACCACGACAGCAATTTTACAGGCAAACACAGTTGCTTTTGATGGTCAGAAAGAGTTAGAGCAAGTTGAAGGAATTTTAATTAAACATTAGTACTTTTTAGTGAGTACAGGCGCAAAAAAATGCAAAAAAGAAAGAACAGCTACTACACACTTTTGATCTTAGTGGCAAAAGGCCGAGAAGCGATAATGAAAGTTAAAGAAAGAAAAGGTAAAGAAAATAACAGTACAAAAGAACAAAAGCAAACAAAGTAATGTGATTCAGGTAGACAGAACAAATAATAACAGAAAAGTGACACTCACACACACACCTCAAATTAGAGCAAACCAAAAGACCCCTACCCCATCAACTGAGAACTACTTTTCGCCAGCAGCAGACATCCCCGGGAGGAGATATTCATAGTACAGCTCGATTTCACCGTGCACCTTGTGCACTTCGCGCAGGTGACACTTGATGCTGCTGTGGTAGCCGGTGGTGAAGTTACAGCTGTCCACTCGACACACGTACGGCTTCCGGCCCAGGTGCACCGTGTGGATGTGCTCCGGCAGGCTGATCTTGATGAGTGCGGTCGAGCAGATGGGACAGTTCAGGCGGTCCTTGGTGGTGGCGTTGGCGAACGTGCTCGACTGGAGAAAGGCGTCGCCGATGGCGGCGTCGCTGGGCGACAGAGGAGGACCAGGAGAGGAAGGCGCCGAATGGTAAAGGTCACTGATAGAAGGAGGGCCCACCATAAAGCTCGGCTCAGAGGTGGGAAACTCTGGAACTGGGGAGGAGCTTCGGAAGGAGGAAAGGGGCAAGGGTCGCTTCGCCGGCAGCGGCAGAAGATGGAAGGGAGCAGAGGGAAAGTTGTCGTCGTCGTCAACGGGTGCAGGTCGCTTGTTGGTGTTGTTGTTGTTGCTGGTGTCGCTGCTGTTGGACGACCCGCTATTTTGACCCTGAGTGCTGGAGTTGGTAGCGGTGGGCGGGGATGACAAGGAGGCGGCGGTGCTGCTTTCATTGGCCCTTTCCATTCTGGCCTTCCTCTCCTCTTCTTCATCCATCAACTCCTCTTTGACGACGTTAAAAGTTGAAGGCGAAGGTGAAGGTGAAGGTGAAGGTGAAGGTGAAGGTGAAGCAACTGGAGCAGGAGTTGGGGCGGCAGGAGGAGCGGTAGACTTCTTCGTGGGTGGGATACTCGACGATCCCTGAACAGTGCTGATGCTTGTGCTCAAGGCCTGGCCATTATCACCATCACCATCACCATCAACACCGCTATTGCTGGTGGTAGCAGAAGATGTGGTGGTGGTAGAAGTAGAGACCACTGCTGCCGACGCCGTTTTTGCCTCATCTTCTTCAGGAGCAGCAGCAACGGCGGCTGTTGAATTGTTAGCAACAGCAACAGGCGCAGCCGCCTCTTCCTTCGCCTTCTTCCTAGCCTCTTCAGCTTCCTTTTCTTCAGCCTCAGCCTTCAGCTTGGCGGCGATGACCTTCTCGTAGATGGCCGCCGAGTAGAGGCGCTGGTCGTCGATGTCAAACTCAAAGTGCGGCCGACGGTGGGAGTCAAAGAGCAGCAGGACGGAGCCCTGACCGGGTGGTGGGAGAAAGGGCACGGGCTCACTCACCTGGTTTCCAGAGCCTCTTTCCAGCGCCTCCAGGAGCTCCTTCATGGCGGGGTCTGTTTTGAGAGAGGCATTTCCACTAGAGTCATTGGAGATCGTCTCGTAGCATTCCTTTAGACAGCGTAGCTGGTAGGAGACGTCGCTGAACTTTTCCCGGTTTGCCTTGCGGAGCTCCAGAAGCTGGCTGGCGCTCATTCTGCAGGGGATTCTAGGAGAAGAGGAAAGAGATGGGAATTTGGTCGGAGCACTGGCAACACACTGGAGAAAACCACTGGGATACCTTTGGAGTTGGAGTATGAGAGGGGAGAACTTCGAGTGAAGACAAAGTGTTGTGGCTCTTCAGCAGCGGCAAAAGGGCGATGGAAACGACCAGAAAGAGTGAGATCAGTTTTGCTGTCTGTCTTCTTCGCAGTCTGTTGCGGTTTTGTCACGGCGAGCTCTGCTATCTGATCTTAACTTGAGCGCGCGCCGAAACGCGTGGCGCGAACAGCCCGCACACAAACTGCGTGACACACTGACTCGGCGGCAAAAACAAAAACAGAGATCATTCTAGATCAAGCCCAAAACTTTAAGATCGCTTCCACTGATTAGGAAACAAACAGATTGTACTGTAAAGCGCAAGTTTGGAAAGAGAAAAAAGAGCAAGTTTTAATGCAGCGCTGTCGTACACTAATTGTCCGTCCTAGTTGGAACAGAAAGGAAAGGGAGTAGGGGAAATGAGGAGAGGAGGGAGGAAAGGTGGACACACGATGTTCAGCACAGTGTTGTTCATACAGTTGATGAGTATGATGATGGTGATGTATAAGAAGAATAACAGAGAAAAATACTTGTGATTGTAGAGATGTGTGAGAAAGAGAAGGGGTGTTCCTGTCAGTGTGTATGTGTTTGTGGGTTTTGAGATAGCGTGAAAGGAAGAAGAAGAGGAGTTTAAAAGTTCCAACTGAAAGGGGAAATAGGAAAAAAGGATTACACAGAACTCACGAAATGAGTGAGAAATGAGGAAAATGAAAAATAATAGCAGTGTAAATGAGTGGTGAGGAAAAGGAAAGTGTATATTACAGTGTGGTGGCATTATAATTAGAGCACGAAAGAGCTGAGATGAACAAGAGAAGGAGTTCATATGTTGTGGAATAGGGGGAGTTTCGTTCACCAAGGAAGAAAAGAGGAAAGGAAAAGGAAAAGGAGCAAATGCAAATGGAATGGTCATCATTGGCGTCGTGAGTGTAGGTAGTGGTGGTGGTGGTGGTGGTTTCACTGAGGAGCTTCGTGGAACGCGAGAGTGGAAGGGGTGAAAGGAGTTAGTAGTAGAAGTGAAAGGGGAAGCGCGAAGGAAGTGGCTACTGATATGAACAGAGAGAGAGCATAGAAGAGGTGGTGATGATGAAGGAGGAGTGGTGAAATAAGAAAAAGTCGCAAAGATGTTGTGGTTGTTGTTGTGGAAGCTGAAGAAGTTGCTAAAGTTGCTGCAAGGTTGAGAAAGTATAAAGATGGCTGAGATAAAGGTGGTGGTGGTCGTGGTGGTGAGGGTGATTACATCCGTTCCGTCTTGATCCGCTTTCCACCACCATTATTGTTGGGATCACCCCCGCCGACGGTGTTGATCTTTCCCGGCTTGAGCACAATGGTCACCGGCGGCTGCTGCTGAGTCTGCTGTTCCATCATCTCCTCCTCGCCCTGACCGGAGCCGCCCTGTCCGGGCATGCGACTGGTCTTGATGATGGTCCGCACGTCAATGTTGTCGGGCAGCTCCTGGCGGTGGACGCGCAGGTGCTTGCTCAGGTGGTCGGAGCGGCTGAAGCCCTTCGAGCAGAAGGGACAGAGGTGCGTCTTCTCGCCGGTGTGAGATCGCTTGTGGCGGGAGAGCTCGTCGGAGCGGGAGAAGCGCCAGCCGCAGTCCTGCAAAAACAAAAGAAAACAAAACTAAATTAGAACACAAAAGCTCAACTAAAATCCCAAATCCTTACCGGCCAGTCGCAGGCGTACGGCTTCTCGCCGGTGTGTCGTCGCATGTGCGCCGTCAGGTGGGAGGACTTGGTGTAGGCGGCGCCGCAGCTGGGCACCGGGCAGACGTAGTTCCGCGGGGAGATGCTCGGGTAGACGATGGTGATGTTGCTGTGAGAGCCAGAGGGAGAGGTCTGAGCGGCGGCATTGCCACCACCGCCCTTTGAGTCATTCTGCTGCTGCGAATTCTGCTGCTGCTGACTCCGCTTGGGCCGTGGCGTCGTGGTACTCTGAACTGAAGACTGCTGCTGCTGCTGGAGCAACTCCAGCGACTGCTGTTGCATCTGCTGCTGCAGCTGCTGCTGCTGTCCCCGGCGGGTGTTGTTGTTGTTGTTCTTTGGCGTGCTGTTTGAGTTGAGGCCGCTGTTGTTGGCGTAGTGGTTCGCATTACCACTGTTTGACAGTCGAATCCGCTTGTTCGAGTTGTTGTTGTTGTTGGTCGTCGTAATCGACAGCTGAATGTCATTCGGGTGGGCGTTGTTGCCGCCGCTGTTCAGCAGTGAGTGGTTTTGCATTCTAAGGGAAAGAATAGTTAGAATATGTTTTTCTTGAACATCATCTCAGCCCATCACTTACCTCTTATCAGCCATTCTCTTCTTGGCACCTCCACCACCTCCTCCATTACCGACCAGCTGCATGGCCAGCTGCGAGTTGAGCACCGACTTGGTGACCGCCGCGGAGATGGCCGCCGCTGCCGGGTCCTGGTGCTGAAGTCCCCCTCCGTTGCCATTGCTGAACAGTCCATTCTCCAGTCCGTCCAGGTCGTGCAGGTCGGGGTGCATCTCCATCTCCTCGCCCTCCTCATCGTCGCCATAGCCACCGGCACCGCCGCCGCCCATCGCCTCCTCCTCCTCCTCGTCATGGCCGTCCTCTTCCTGTTTGATGCTGTTATTCCCCTGCTGCTGCATCATCTGCTGCTGCTGGAGCATCATCTCATTGAGGTCGACGCTGCCCACGTCATCTTCCTCATCTTCCTCCTCCTCCTCCTCGTCCCCATAGCCGCCGCCGCCCTCCAGTCCGTCCATTCCGTTCAGTCCGACCAGCCCGTCCATGACGCTGCCCATCTGCGGGTCCAAGCCGTCCATCTCCTCCGCCTTCAGGTACTGCTGCTGCGTCATCGCCCGCTGCATGGCCACGGTGGCCGCTGCCGCTCCGTTCATGCCCATCTCGTCCTCCATCTCATCCTCCTCCTCCTCCTCCCCACCCATCATCTGCTGCTGCTGCTGCTGTCCGGGAACGCCGGGCACCCTCATGGAGGCCTGTCTGACGATCATCATCGCCTGGCTGGTGATCTCCTTCTCGAGGAGGAGGATGTGCGTGTCGAGGTGCTTGCGCAGGGCAGCCGCCGTACTGCACACCTGGTGGCAGTCCGTCCAGCCGCAGGGCAGCGACCCATGCACCACCGTCATCGTGTGCTGACGGAGCAGCGCCTGGCTGCTGAAGCTCGCCCGGCAGTGGGCGCACTTGAAGGGCAGCGACTGCGGCGGCTGCTTCCGCCGCTGGTCAAACTGCTGCTGGTGCTGCTGCTGTTGAAATTGCTGCTGCAGCTGTTGTTGTTGCTGCTGCTGCTGCTGCCTCGCCAGCGCCGCCGACTTGTTGGCCGACGACATCTGCTGCTGCTGCTTCATCATTCGCTGACCACCTAGAAGACGCTGCTGGCCCTGCTGTTGGTTGTAGTGCTGGCCCTGCTGTTGAAGGCGCTTCTGCTGCTGAAGGTGCAGTTGTTGTTGTTGCTGTTGTTGCTGTTGCAGTTGTCTGTTGGCTCGTTGCTGTTGTTGATGCTGCTGCTGCTGCTTGTACAGCGCCTGCACTTCCTTCGCCTTCTGGCTCTGGTAGCGGTACCCGGTGTTGAGGTTGTTGTTGGCCACCTTGCTCACCAGACTCTGGTAGGTGCCGTTACGCTGCAGCTGAGGCGGTGGCTGTTGCTGCTGCTGCTGTTGCTGTTGATGCAATGCTGAGCTTGTAGCGGACGACGTCGAGGTGCTTGCAGCACTGGCGGCTGAAGTCATGTTCACAGCAACGAGTCCTCAGAGGACTGCTGGTCGACGCTGCAGTTTAGAGTAGACAGTGAGAAGAAGAAGAAGCACGAGACGAGAGGAAGGATCTATAATTAAGAAGAGAAGAGAGAGAAAGAAGAAAAAGGTAACAATTAATCATCGGAAGAAGAAGGATCATCATCATCTAAAAAATATCATGTTTTGTTGTTGAATGCGGTAATTGCACGTAGAGAGGTAAGAGAATGTGCAGCAAAAAAGAAAGAGAAAAGGAGAAACGTAGAAACACAACAGCAAGAAACGCAAAAAGTGATAAGTCATCAATCAACACTGGGCGCACGCAGGCGGCGGTTGTAGTAGAGCACAAAGAAGACCTGGAGCAGGCCAAGAAATAAGGTAAGACAAACAAACACTCACTAAAGCTGTACTTTGGAACACCACCATTGTTGAGGTGAAGGGGAAGAAGAGGAAGAAGAAAAAATTCTACAAAGTAGGAATTTAGATCACAACTGAAAATGAACAAAAACTCCTCTGCTCCAGCAGAACGCACAACAACAACAGAGCAGCAGCTCACTGGGAAAAAAGTGAAAAAGGGGAGTGTCCCTCCCGCGCAAACTCAGCAGAGGCGGGGCAAAGGTGGACACACACTTTCAAACACAATTTTGGCGCCAAAGCGCAAGTCCACAGAAGTCACAGCACAAACGGCTTGAAAAAACGATGAAACAAGAAGATCAAAATCAGAAATAACCACAGTGGGCAGCTGCTAAAAGCACCGGCATGCCGCGCAGAAGTAGTATTCATCAACCAGCAAAAACAAAGGGGAAAAAAGACAGAAAGTTCATCACTTTGGCAACCGTGGTCGCCGCCGCCGACACGCCGAGTGAAGCGCTGCTCTTCTACTACTACTGCTGCAGAAGCAGCACTTGAGTGGCCAACACACACACACACCGCCGCACTGCTGTGCTCTGTGTGTTTGCGGCGAATACGCCCAACAACTCTCGACAACACAGAGGCAGCAGCAGCAGCAGCATTTCTTGTTCAGCCGTAGCACTGCCACTGAAAGCAAGTGCGCCTTCTTTCTTGTGTGTGAGTGAATGAGCAGTCAGTCTATCGTTCAGTGTGCAAAGAGCATGCTGGCGGCAGCTACGCCCAACACACTCTGTGTTCTCCCTTCAGAGAGTGGCAACAACCTACCAACAACTGCAGCAGCAGCTCCCCATCCGTGGTCGTCGTCGACGACCTACCGAACAACAACAACTCTCCACTCGCCTAATCGATCGCCAGCACTGCTGCTTCTGCCAACCAACACACACTGCAGGCGGCAGAAGTAGTAGTCACAGCGGCAGCGGCGCCACAAAACTTGCGGAAAAAGTAGTAGTATTCGGCAGCATTTGCCGTTGATGAAGTCTACTGCTGATGCTGATGACTCTGCAGCGAGAGGAGCCACTCCTACTTTGGTAGAAGCAGCAGCAATTAGTCAGGTAACATTTTGGGTAAATGCCACAAGACACCAAAGAGTGAGTGAGAGAATTGTGTAGAGAGGCTCGAAAAACTCTTCCATCTTCACTTCACAGTTAATTCAACAATTAGTCAAAATGTGCTCTTCCTTCGGTTAGCAGTGCAACTTCGGTGACAATTACACCTCGGCCACCTCAATTATGGCGGCGCCATTCACAAAGTGACAAACACAGCTACAAACACACAATGAAAAGCAACCGCCCCAAAAATGGCTTCATCATTAGTGTTCACCGAAAAAACACAAGTGTCGCGTAGGAGAAGAAGAAAAAGAAGAAGAGGACTCAGCAACAACAGCAGATACAAATAGAGTAAGAAAAAAGGTGAGTCAGGAGGAAAAGGCTGGCTGGCAAGTGAGCCTAAAATGCAAAGAAGAAGAAGTAAAAATGGTTCTGACGGCGTGCGGCACGAAAATACTACACAGCAACACCCAGGCGTCTTCCCTACCACCACCACCACCACCGCTAATTGAGCGTGAACTGGCGGCAGGAGCAGGCAATGTGACAAACACAGAAAAAAGTACCGGTGTGCCTGCCTGTGTATTTTCCTGCCTTTCTGCCTGTCTAAATGTCACACCCAGTTTGTGACGCAAGATGGCCGTCGATAGAGTGCCAGTGTGATAGTCCGAGGGCGTGATGCGCACACAATGCACTCACAAGTCTGCCCAATGTGTCATATGACCAAAAGAGAAGATAGACAGCAACAGCAGCAGCAAATAGTAAATGGTAGTAATGGCAGAGACACACCCAGGGCAGATTAATGTCGAAATAAAATAGCAAAATTGAGCACTGCATTCGGCACTTTAAAATGCCATCAGCAGGAGTTTCGGCAAAAATCGGAAAATTTTTCTCCACTGTGCAGCCCAAAAAGCAACCAAAGTAGTCCAGTGTGCACCCAAAGTAAACTTTGGCGATTCCGTTTTGAAAAGGAAGATCCAAATAAAATTATCGACGGTGTTTGTGTGCGATTCTGAAAAAGAAAAGAAGACTGCCTGTACTGAAAGTGCACTGCTCACCGGTTGCTAGGCTGGCTCTTTCCAATCATCATCATCCTCTTTCTCTGCCTCCCTGCTGTCAGCCCAACTGCAGAAGAAATGGAGAAAAAATGAGGGGAAACGGCAACCGCCTAATTGGATGCGGATATTGCCCAACACATCTCAATCTTGTGCTAGGGCAAGCTCAGTGCGCTCACTACACACACATAAAGTACTGATCATCGATAGGATTTCCACATACAATTGGACAGCCGAGAAACAACAGGAGCAAGGAGTAGAGATCACCAAGATGAATACAACAGTGCCGAATAAAACAAAAAAAACTGTGGGCAGCGGGGAAGAAAGATGGCGAGGGAGATGCCCACTTGGCATAGAAGAAGAACTGCTCACAAATAGTCACAGTTTACTTTTTTTGTTTTCATTTCACGAGCTGCTGCTGCTGCTGATGATGAAGAGGAACAACAACAACATGCAACTCATGCGGGGGAAATCACCGGCGCCACCACCATCATGAGAAGATAGGAGGACAGCAGCAGAGACAGACAAAGAGGAAGGCCAACAATGGGGGTGACCGATGGTGGTGGCGGTGGTGGGAAGGAAAGAGAACAGGAGTCAAACACATTGGGAGAGGGGGTACACGGCTACTACCACCACCACCAATGCTCTCATATAGCTCAGAGCAGTCAACGCGGCTGGAGCAAAGAGTGAGGCAAGGGAAGGCAAGTTTAGTCGTCGGCGACGTAACAACAATAGGATGAGACCGCTGCCATATCGAGGCGCCAAATAAAGTGAGTGTGTGTGTGTGTGCCTGCGAGCAGTATCACACCACCACCACCACCACCAAATACAACTCATCCACCCTGCTCTGCCTGCCTGCACCTTTGTCTGTCAGGAAAGAAGGAAAAATGGAAAGAAAAAAAGAGAGAAGGCAGTAAGAGAGAGAGGTGTGGCCAGGCAGTCAGCGACTGCGACTGCCTGCCACACAACGTCGGCACCAACGCCCAATCACTGGCGCCATGGGCGACAGAGAAAGAAGAAAGGGAAAAATAACAGAGTGGCTGCCCAGGATGAAGACGAAGACGAAGACGGTGGCGGCCACTACCACCGCCACTAAAATGGCCTGACATTTCAATGGCAGCCCAGAAGAGCACTGACAGAAGAGCTAACGAATGAATGAAGGTACAACAAAAACAAAAGGCACACACAAATGGCAATCACCATTCACCATCTCGGGTAGAAGAGGAGGGAATAATAAAGGAGGAAAAAGAAAAAATAAAGAAGGAGAAAAGAAGAAGGCAAACAACAACAACAACAAACAGGCAAATACATGTGGAGAAAGAACACATCAACAAGCACAACAGCAATCGGTAAAGACACTGACACTGACGGCGACGGCAGTGAAAACGAATGCATGTAATGAACTGCGCCGATAGACAGTTCAATAATATAAACTGCAGCAGCAGCAGTGAAGCAATCCCCCATCAGCTGTCTGTCTAATCATCATCATCACTGGTTGCTAATTAATTGGTCGATACGACACTGATATCCGAGAGAGCAAATCTGGGCAATTAATTAGGCTCACTGCTGATATTGCCACCAGGCAACGATATTTGTTTGCCGGTGTCAGTGTCAGTGATGAGCACAATTGCCGGAAAATGAATGGAATGAAATGGGCGTAGCCCAAGTGTGTCTGCTAGAACAAAATCATCTGTGAATGGCATTCAGCTTATTTCTTTTCTCTTGCCAACACCCACCACCACCACAACCGGCCGTGGAAACTGGTCTGTCCAGTGCGTCACACAGCGCTGCAGTTCATCTCTTTCCTTCTTGCCCTCTCTCTTCTTCACTTCAACAGCACATCTTTCATTCCGGATGATTCCAGCCACCACCACCACCACTGTAATGTCTCTTTTAGCAGCAGATGGCTTGAAGCCTTTCGACTTCACCTCACTTTTCTCCCTCCTGACGATGAGGGGAAAAGCTGTTGCTGCTGTTGATGTTGATGCTGCTGATGCAACGGGATGCTATCCACTGATGGCAAGAACAGCATCCTCACATCAGGTGTGCAGGTAGCACATAGGTGAGCGAAGAGCACAGCCGTTTGCGGTGGTGGTGGTGGTGGAGGACTCGGAGTGGCCACCATCACCACCAGAGAAGGATGCCATTGCACCACCACCTGTGCAGCACATGCACAGGTAGGAAGGGAGAAGGGAGAAGGGGGCAAAGCAACCAAACAGGACAGGTATCTTCTTTGAGGCAGTTGAAGAGGAGGTTGAGGTGTGTTGCCTCTTCTGCCTGGTCGTCGCAGAGAGCGGCAAGCTAGCCATCCATCCTCCAGACAAGACAGACAGAGAGATGGCCAATCTACACCGACAAGTGGCCGCGCCACACAGCTAAACTCAGTCGCCATCTGCCCAGTCAAGTGAGGTGAGGTGATGGTGGCCGTGGTCGTGGCAGAAACAGAGAAAGAGAGCCAACCACCACACAAGTCAGCGAGAGAGGTGCTAAAGAAGAGCACTTCTCCACCACCACCACAACTACTCGGCAACAGAAGAGGAGGAAAAAATTTGTGCGAGGGAAAATTTTACGCACAGAAAAAAGCAGCGCATCACAGCGGTGGGTGACTGGTGGTGGTGATGGTGGTGATGGTGGTGGTGGTGGTGGAGAAGACGAAAAAACACAGCCTGGCAACAGAGTGCTGGGGTGCAGTAAAATATCGCCAAAAGTACTTCTGCAGAATAGCGTGAGCTCCCCGTCTGCTGAAAGCAGTTCAAAGGGTAGGCAGCAGACAGAAGGGCACTGCTTCTTTACTGTTGCTGTCTAGACTTTCCTAAGAAGAGGGGAGCTGAACTGAACCTTGGATCTCTGCACCGCATTACCCAATCAGCCAGCAAGCTCAAGGCTGTGTGCTGTGTGCTAATAAAGTAAACGACACAATAAACTTGGCGAATCATTGAGAGTGACCGAGCAAACACACAGGAGAGATAAAGACAAAAGTGAAAAGGGGGAGATAAGTCGGATTCGTGTGTCTGTGGCTCGGAGATAGGAACCACCAACAGCAGGCAAATGGGATGAGGAAGATTCAGTGCTGAAAAGTGCTAAGTGTGAGCTTTCCCAAAAGTGACCAAGACAAGTCACAATCGCAAGAAAAACTATTGCTTCCAAAAATGATGATGATAATCACTGCCACTAAAGGGTGTGTCTGCAAATGACTGCAAAGTCAGTCATTTGAATAAAGCGATTGATCACAGATTGGCCAACTCGCATAACCGAAGTTGAAGCCAACAAAAGCCAGCACATCTCCCCCCTTTTTCTGATTCGGCAGTGCGTCTGCAATCACTCAGCAGAAAGGGAGAGAGGATTCACGAGTCGGTAATTGAATGCAAAGCGACGGCTGCAGTAAATAAAACAAAAATTCATTCACTTTAAAGCGAGATAACTTTATCTCAGCCAAGAGAGCGGGGGATGCTCGTTCCACCGAGGAGGATAGAGTTACTCTGCTAACAGAGCACAGACTGGCGATAAAGTAGATGACTCTAATAACAGAGCAACGAATAAAGCAGTCAGCCAGCCAGCCAGCAGAGCATTCAGACACATTTTCATTCGGTAATCGATACCCGAAAAGTGGCAGTGCTGCTGATGATGGCGGTGGTGGTGGTGTGGTACTCGGTGGTCTTCGTCACCGGCAACACGCACACCATTATTACCAGCACTAGCCAGTCAGCATCGATCTGCTGATCGATCTGCTGTTTGCTGAATGTTGATGAAACGACACAGCAGAGTAAAGTGTAAAGCAGAGCCCAAGATTAAAGCAGCAGGGAAACAGTGAAAGAGAGGAGAGGTAAAATCTCCCAATGATCGACTTTTCTCGCACCTAGCTGTGGTGCACACAGTGCATCACCACCACTACCATCAATCCAACTCCCGTGATCATCGGCGGCGGCGCTTCAATAAATAATGAAGCAGAGTAATGGTAAACATCGGCAGCAGCAGCAGTAATCGATCGAAAAGCGCAATACCTCAAATACTACGATTTCTCTGAATTACCGCTGCTCACCGATGCTAAGCCTTTCTCGCTAGCAAAAAATAATAGTCAGAACAGAGCAGCTTATCCGCTCGCCTGATCTATCAACGCAAAAAGTGAATGAGTGAGTGATTAGAGAAAGCGATTGAACTGTTTGACGGCGGAACTGACGCTGCAGATAGGGAGGACAGGAGGAGGCAGTATGCAGGCACAATCATCAGAAGGGAAATGACAAGAGAGAGACAACAAAATCAAAAGAAGGAGAGATTGTCCGGATAAAGTGCAAGTAGGTGGAGAAGGAGGTGTAGTGGTATTGGTGGTGGTGGTCGTGGTGATGGTGGTGGGGAAAAACAGCACTGGCCAACAAAGTCCAGCAGCAGCAGAGGCAGTCACATGTTGGCCGTTCCACACTCACTCACTCTAATGATTGATCGACAGGACAATTTGAAAAGGTCTGTACAGTGGCAATCATTGCCCACCACCACCACCTCTCTCTCTCTCTCAAACTACCCCTACACCTTAGCAAATTAGCATCCCCCTTCTCCACTGCAAACCTAGAGAGTGAAAGAGAGTTCATCACATGACGCAAGAAAAATGAAAGAAAGAATCCTATCTCCTCTTCTTGATAAGACATAGAAAGGAGGAGGAGGCAACGCCTACTACCAGCCATCCAAAACAGTAAGCGATGCAGCAGGCTGCAACAATTTAACTCTACTCAATTTACTACGCCATTAGCAGCGGCGGCGGCGGCGATAGACAGAGGGAGATAAAGATATGGAGAAAGACACAGATAGGCAGACAAACTCCGACTCGAGATATCCTCCGCTCAGCTGATAGAGAGTCAGTCCCCAAAGCATCAAAGGCTTCACAGAGTTTGCTACAGAGTAGAAACAACGTCTGCTGCTGCATCTGGCAGGAGGGTGATAAGACGAAGGAAAAAGCTTGAAGAAAAAGAGAAAGGTTAGCTAGACGGTTGGTTGGAAGCGAATCACTGTGCTGAAGCGAGAGAGGAGGAGGAAAGCGAAACGTAATTTATCTGAGCACGATAATCGGCCAATTTACACCACCCGACTAACAAAAAGAAGAAAAAAGTTCAAGAGTAGACAAAGTAGCAACAAAAAGTTGGAAGGAACGTCAACAGCACCAGTTTGGAAGAAGGAAAAACAACAAATCCCAAGCAGCTTAACGGTCCGGAATGCAAAATATTCAAAGCGCAAATTAACGCGCGCCAAAGTCGCGTTTCGGTTTGGCAAACTTTTCGTCATCGGTAAAAACACTGTCGCTGCTCAATTAGTGCACTTCATGAAAAAAGGTTTAGAATTGGAATAAAATTACAGCTTTTGAAGCCAGTTTGACCAAACAATTGGCAAGCCACCACTTTTTCACCTCCATCTTCGCCTGTCGATCGGCCGGCCTTTGAAGTGCAAATATCCCCTTCACCCTCCACGCCACTTCGACTTTGTCAATTTCCATTTAAATGACTGCCCAACTAAGCGTCTTGAGAAGAGAAAAGATAGTGAGAGCGATCCATTCAATGTATAAATAATAATAAAACCGCCAAGTGACATTTAGGGGAGAAAGCGGCTAGAGCCGGCGAAAGTGTGCAGTGGCCAATCCAATTAAAATTTCAAATGGCAGCAGCCAAGCTACATGTGACAGCAGAGACTGGAGAAGCGCACAAGATAGATAAACAGACAAACAAAAACAACAAACACCAACAAAAATCACAAACTGTCAAAAGGGAAAGCAGGCAAAAAACTACTCAAAAAGAAAGAGAGTTGCAGCAGACGACAGACAGACGGGAACGTCACAACAATTAATTCAACTTTTGGATAAGTAAAAAAAATGAAAAGCTCGGCTCATTTGCAGCAGCAGCACTTGACAGGCAGGCACAAATTTAAAATCTGGCTACAAAGTGCTTATTAATTACAGCAGGCAGAGCAGAGAGCTAAACCAGCTGACAATTAACTGGCCTTCAAAAAGAGTGATGGCACGGATGCGGAACACTCCGTCAAAGCCATTGGGCGACTTGGATGTCGCAATTTAAATTTTTTTTCATTTTCTACCTAAAGAACTGGTTTGATATTTACCGAGTTGTTAGAGGAAAAAAGTTTCTAGGTTTTGAACTTGATTTGCTGAAGGCTAAGAATCCAATTTTGCAAAGGGGATTCTCAATAGCTCGTACTATCGTTGTGCTAGAGCTGGTGCTGATGGTTGCAATTTGCAAACGAGATGGCTTGTTTACCGATGATGACAGTGTTGAGAAGGAGGTGATAGTGATCAACGGTGAGAGTGTGCTGCTGATAACAGCGGAGTATAAGCTTAGGAGTAGTAGGTAGTACAATAAGAACAACAACAACTGCAATTGCAACTCAAACAAAGTAAGAGTAAGAGAGGGTGAAATCGATAATAATTCTCATCAAATGGCTAAACTTAGGGATCACAAGGTAGCAAAACTGGGGTGAGCTGAGCTGAGCTGAGGTGGAGATGGAAGAGCAAACAAAACAAAAGAAAATGCTAAACAATTCAATCAAACGAAAACTGAGTGCTGAGCAGAGTAGCTGAGAACAAAAGTGGGAGGAGGAGAACAAGAAACTGGAGGCAAAAACTAAACAATATTACAAAGACTGGAATGCTTCGGTGTACAACCGCTAAAAAGAAGAAGAAGGGGGTGTGGCGCAAACTTTAAGTTTTAAATTGCAGAGTCAGAAGCGTTCACGCCCTCAAAGTTGAGGACAGTGATGTGTCCTTCTCGCTGCTGGAACAAATTCGACAGAAAAAAATGGCGCACTTTTGTACCAAAAGGTTTGGGCTGCTGCTGCTGCCTCCGCAGCTGATGATGGTGGACGATCAACTGAGGCTCCTCTCCTCGTTTCCTGCCGTTTCTGCCTGCTGCTGCTGCTGCCAGCGGTGGTAGAGGGAGAGTGGTGCTCGCCCACTCGGCAACGACGCTCAAGAGTGAGAGAGGGAAGAGAGCGAGGGAAGAGGAGTTGGACACTCTGTGCGTGTGCCAGTGAGCGAGCAAGCGAGTTGAGCTGCAGAGGAGTAGTTGGAGAAAAGTGGTCGTGCTGGTGGTGGCGACGGCACTGTGAGGATGGCAACGATGGTGGTGGTGCTGGTGGTGGTGGGACCAGAGCTAACAACTCACAACAGCACACACACACACTCGCTCACTCTGACAGCGGCAGATGGGAGAGCGATAGTGGTGGTGGTGCTGGTGGCGGTGGTCCTCGTTCCGAGGGAGCAACAACACAGCCAGGCAGACAATACAGAAACAGGACAGAAACAGGACAGAAAGGAGCAGAGTGCAGCTACGGTGGCGGCGGTGGCCAACGACGACGACGACGAAGAGGAGAGGAGAGGAGAGGAGAGGCGCGACGACGGCGGACACGGCGGAGAGGAAACTCTCGCGCGCTCGCTCGCTCTCTCTCTCTCTCCCTCCTGCCTTCCTTTCCCTTCCTTTCCCTTTGCCACTCTATGGCAGCAGCCTCTGCAGCCTGAGAACAGCAGCAGCAGCTTTCCCTGGGCGCTGGAGGTGGTGGTGGTGTGGCTGGCTGGCTCGCTGCAGCAGAAGTGCGAGGGCACTGAGTGAGTGAGTGGGAGCAATGGCGCACACACAACCACCGCCGCCGAGAGAAGCTCGGGAGCAAGTTTTTGGGAGTGATCGCTGCAGAGAGCAGCAGCAGCAGCGGTGCCTGCAGCACACACACAGGCACACTGTAGCACTCAGCAAATACACAGATAGAAGACTGACTGGATTGTGCGAGCCAAAGCACAAAGCACACAGTTCTGCAACTGCTGCAGCTGTAGTTGGTGCTTTCTGTTGTCAGTGGTCGTGAGTGGCGGAGTGGCTGGCCAACTTCTGCTGCCTCTCTCGCTCGCTCACTACTGCTCATCGACGACGGCGGCGGCGTCGGTGAACCAAAACTCGACGTAGTAAAACTCAAAAAGAAGAAGAAGTAAAGGCTAGAAAAGTGGGAAGAAGAAAAGAAGACACTTGCCTCGTGCTGGTGGTAGTTGTGGTGGTAGCGTGTGTATCTCCGCTTGAAAATCTCCCCTTTTCGCCGACACTGGCTGTGTGTGCTGCTGAAAGAGGGAACGAGGGAGAGAGATGTGCGAGATGTGAAAGGTGAGTTTTAGGTGGCCACTGCTGCTGCTGCTTCAATGATCAGTGGTGCTGGTGGTGGTGGTCAGCATCGACTGATGATGGAGTTCAGTCACACACACACACTGTTCTTCACTCTGAAGTGTGTTTGAGGTCGAGAGAGAGAGAGCGGGAGAGATGCAGCAGCGTCAGTGGGAGTAAGCGCAGTGCAAGAGGCGACTATTGCTGCTGCAGGATGGCGGCGTCGCTGAAGGAAAGAAGAAGTGCGCTTCTTTTGGTTGACCTTACGAGCACACACACACAAGTCGTTGTCATCGGCTGCTAAACGAAGCTGACAGTGGTGATGGTGGTGGTTCGGCCACGACGCTCTTCCCTGAGGTGATCAAGTGCCCGGCACAGAGGTAATAAAGGTAGAAAACGAAGAAGAAGAAAGAACTGCAAAATAAAACAAATAATAAAAACGGTGGACAAGACAGGGCTCGCCGGCACTACTACGTTGTGCTTCTCGACTGACACCAACTGGCAAACTGAGTGAGTGAGTGTGTGGTTGTGAGGCACAAATCTCCCACCACCACCACCACCACGACTACGACCACCGCCGCCAGCAGCACTTCACAATGACGACAGTGGCAGGCAATGGAGGAGAAGTGGAGGAGAAGTGGGCAGAGCCTGTCGACGCACTCCTGTGAGCGCGCACGCTGCCCCGCGAGCGCGGCAGGAAAGGGAGGATGGATAGAACATATTAAAGAGCTAAGCTGAGCTGAGCCCAGAGACAGTGGTGAACAGCGAAGAACAGGAACGAGTGGCCTTGCTGGCTGCAGCTGAAGTTGCAGGCAGGCAGGCAGGGGAGCAGTGGCAGATCGAGCCAGCTGGAAACAGGCCGCCACCACCGCTGACAGCAGGCCAAGAGAAGTGGGGAGAGTGGGGAACAGACAACTCCTCAGTCAGTCAGACAGTCACATGAGCTCAGTGTGTTGCACTGCAAACAGTGCAGACAGAGAGTGTGGCGGGAAATGGATGGCATGGCGGGGAGGGGGAGGAAAAGAAAGAGAGAGGGGAAAAAGACGACTACAGTCTGAAAAAGATGAAAGGAGGTGTGTCAGCAGACGAGACTGCTCTCCAGCGCCAGTGCAGTGGCTGCAGACTTTGGCACTGGCACTCTGCGAGCGTGGCGTGACGACATCGGCAACGATGACGACGCCGCCGTCGCCACCAGCAGCACTACTCAAATCGCTACGACTGTGACCCCGCGTCGCCGGTGATTGTCGTCGAGGAGGCAGGCGGAGACGGCAGCGGCACTGATGGGATTAGCCAGCAATCTCCCTAGCTGTGCTGCTGGTGCTGGTGGTAGTCACAGTGACAGAAACAGCAGCAGCCGGAGCAACAACCGAAGCAGCAGCCATCTCCCCGCGGCAATGAAATGGCAAAAAAATTGAAATGGGCAACGCCCATCCCTCCGTTCCCGTCCTCTCCTCACCCCCTACCTCTCCCCACTGAAATGGACGCGCACTGGCAGTGCTCGCAGCTGTCACTGCAGTTCCCGCGCATTGCAGTTGGAGAACAAGCGCACAGCAGCAGCAGCACGCACTATTGTCCCTCTCCCCCAGTTCCCTCATCCGCCTCTCCTCTTTGAAAGCAGGTCGACAAGGTCATTTGGCGTGCCGACGCGGGGTGTGAACGGCAGTGGCAGTGGAAATAATAATACTGAGGGGTGGTCAGCAGCAGCGTGGTGTGCAGTGAAGGAAGACGAACAGACGCGCTTCAGCAACAGGGGGGGGGGAATGCAAACACACAAATGGGAGGGAGGGTGTGTGAAAAGCACACATGCAAGTTAAAGAGCAGGAGAAAACTGAAAGATAAAATTGTGAGAAGTGAGCAGGCGAATGGGCATTGATTGCCGCAGTGGTAGTAGTCGCTGCAGATAACCACTAACACCACTGCTAACCAGCCCGCAGGTGGTCAGGGGAGAGGAGAGAGGGGAGAGAGAGGCGGCAGTGGTCAGAATTCTTTTCTCGAGTAAAGTGCACTAGTCCTAGCTTGCTGCTTTAATTACACACAAAACACACACATAAAACAGAACAGAATTTTTTTTCAGTCTAATAAAAACTACCTATTTTATTTGTCAGCATTAGTTAGAAGCTAAACTTGAGCACACACAACATAGGGGTCCTCCTCCTCCTCTGCTTCAAATGCATCACTTTGCCGTTCGCGCTAAATCAATTCAAAACGTAGTAGCTAGTCAGTCAATGCTGAATTTATGCCGGTGATGGCCGCTGTCGTCTGCAGTTTTTGCTTTTTGTTTTAAAAGGCTACGTTACAAGGGGGGAAGGGTCTCTTCTCCTCAACGATATTGATATTTTTAATATGAAAGGGAAACACACTTCTGGCAGACAAACCCTTCTCGGACAATGTCGAACGGAAGAAGTTCGGACATGAAATACGGGACCCTCATACGCTCTCGTGCCCAGAACAATTTTTTTCCTGATCTTCACACTCATCAAACTTCCTCAATATTCTGATATTCTAATATTCACACAAATATAGCAAAACTAAAGGCAACTATAGCTAACATAACAACACTTAAAAACATACTACACACAAGAGTATTAAAAACACCACCATTACAAGGAGTGAGCTTAGAAAACTTTAAATTATATTTAAGTAAGACAACCACCACCACCACCAATACCACAAAACAAGTTGTGGACTCGGAGATGAGAAGAAAAAAAAGAAAGGCGCAAAGACAACAGGAGGCGAAGCTCAAGTGCTTCATAAATAAAACAGACAGATTTGCCGATGCATAGCACGGGAGGGAAAGCGAGAAGAGGAGGAAGAGGGGGGCAAAAAGCTGGTCGTAGAGAGCTGAGAATAAAGGGGAAACCAACAAAAACTGTCAAAAAGCAAACACACCGCAAAGCTCAGCAAGGCACGATTCTCAAGGCGCTCACAGCAGAATAACGCTAGCGCAGCAGCAGCAGTAAATTCACGGCCATATGGCGGGGTACGACTAGTGCCCGGTTAAAGAAAATGAAAAGAGTGGGAAAGGAAAGAAAAGTACTTCAAGAGACGATAAATTATTTAGTGGCATCGATTTTCAGTGCCAGCTCTTCCTGCCAGAAGGATCAGCAGGATCAGCGAAGGAGAGGAGAGGAGAACCAGCCACCTCTCTCGCTCTCACGCTCTCTCTGAACCTTCCGGAAAGAGGCCACTGCCATTGCCGCCTCGGCAACCATTGCCAGCTTACACCATAATTCACTGGCTGCAGCAGTAAGAGGAGAAGAACATGAGGCAGAGAAGAGAAGAGGCCTAATTTGGCCGCTCATTAACTTGGCCACTCGCTCACTCTTTCCTTCCTTCCCTCTCTCCAGCTCTGCAGCTCTTCAAATGGAGCGAGTATGAGAGGCGGTAGAAACTGCAGCTGCAGCAGAAGCATTCCTTTGGGTACCGCAAAAAATGGCACCACATAATAATAATGGGGGTACGCCAGGCAGCAGGCGGCTGAATTTATGCAGATAGCAAGTGAAGAGCAGACAGAATAAGGGGAGAGAGAATATTCTGCCCTGTCAGCCTCTCTTCACTACAGCTGCCGCCACCCTTCTGCAATCAGATTTGAAAGGGGAGACACCAGTTTAGAGAAGAGGGCAGAAGGGAAAAAGGAAGAAAAGACAAAAGTAGATGACGGTCGATCATCAGAAAAAGAGGGAAAATGAAAGTCGAGTGATGCTCTAGGAAAAGTCACAGTAAAAAGTGAAAAAGTCCCCTCGATGTGAGGAGGAGGAGGAAAGAAAACTTCCACCGCATAGCATAGCATGATCATCGATTGGCAAAACTTTTGGAACGCCACCACTTCACTGACAACTATCAGAGACACAACTCTACCACCACACCTGCACACAGGCAGCACATTTTACACATCCCTCGCCTCTCAAGAGCAGCACTCAGTCAGTCAGTCTGCGCTGCCTTCAGAGAGGATCTGTGGGGGAGGATATGGATAGGGAGCACACACTTCTGCTAATAAGTGCTCCTACTGCTGCTGCCACTTCTGAGCGGGCGTCGGCGTCACCGCCGAATGAGAGAGTGAGGGAAAGAGAAAGGCAGCAACAACGTCAGTGCCAGCAACAACAGCAACAGCAACTGCCACAAACTCGCCAGCGACGGCGACAGAGAGTTGGGGGCGAGGAGGAGGCACTCACACAGGCAAAAACAGGCACTCACTCACTCACTCACACAGAAAGACAGACTCACTTTTTGGAAGCAAAAAAAGGGGAAATGGTAGAGCTGGGGGATAGTGATATGACAATCGAGCGAGAGAGCTGCTGTTGTCGCAATCAAGAGCTAATACTGTCCAGTGGTGCTAGGAAAAGAAAGGCAAAGAAAAGAGGGAGTGGTGGAAAGCAAATGAGGCAGCGCACTCTGTGCTCTCCTCGGGGAAAGAACCAGGCGTCCAACAAAACGAGCTTTTTGGCGTCGGCGAAATCGCTCGTTTTGTTGGAGCGAGGAGGCCGCCACCATCATCATCATCATCAGCACACCTACACAAACACATGAGAGTGGCAGTGCCACAGTCAGTGTCGTGTTCTTTTCCTGCCAGGCGGAAAAAGCAGTCAAAGAAGGCGAGTGCACAACAGACTTGCACAACAGCTCTACAAACTACAGCTACCCACCACCATCATTGGGTGCTCGCAGTTGGGTGTTCTCCTCGTGCGGCTGCAGCTGCTGCTGCCTGTGCTATCGACGCTGAGAGGCCATTCTCCAGTCGTACAGAGTCGTACAAAGCTCGCGCATATATACAGCAGACACACCACCACCACCGCCAGCACGAACACTCTGAAATGGCAGTGATCACCACTGGCAATTCAGTGTACACTACACTACTACTGCTCTGTACACGTTGATTAATAGCAGTGCCCGGATATGAGAGAGAGACTGCAGTGGTGGTGGTGGTGGGTGCTGGCACCATCGGCATGAAAGGCAACGGCAAACTAAAGGCCAGAAAGAACGGGAGGGGGGGAGGTTCACTGTGCACGAGAGTTGGCGAGTGCCAAGCAAAGTTGCCGCTCTGGGCGCCAACTGGCACCCGAGAACAGTTCGACGGTCGGACGAGCCAACGGTCGAAGCACTACTCGGTCGGGCAAAAGAAGGCGTCAGAGGGGGTCGCCGGCAGTGGAGGCCACCCGACGATGACGCCCGATCCAGAAGAGCCAAGTTGAACTGAAGAGAGGGCAGAGAAGGGGAGAACGGGCGAGTGAGCGAAACCCGAGAGCACAGTGGGCATTGGCACTCACACACACACACACACTCATACACACAGAGGCATACACTCACGGCAGCGGAAACCTTTAATTCAAAGCAAAGAAAGAGAGAGAATGTAACAGAAGAGTGAGCATTGCAAAGAGTGAGAGAGAGAGGTGGGCAGCGAGAGAGTTTGCTTTGCAGAGTCAGTCCGCTTCCCGTCCCCCACTCTTTGCTCAAAGGGAATTATAATTCTAGGCTTCCCGAAGCGACAGCGACTGAACACACACACACACACACAAGGAGCGAGAGAATCGCACAGAAGAATGGGCAGCAGAGGAACAAGAGCAACGAGCAGAAAAGAAAGAAAGAAAGAAAGCCCACTAAATGAGACAGAGGAGGAGGAGGAGGCGGCAGAAATTGGAATTTTCTTTTCCTTCTTTCTCGGCCACCACCACCACCGCTGTTTCCAACCACTGCAGCTCTTGTCTGAGAAGAGGCAGCAATCGCCGCTCGGGAAGTGGTCGTGGTGGTGGCCGTCGTGTAGAAATGATGAAAATGCATTCGTGATTGCAGAGCGAAAGAGATAGAGAAGGAGAAAGAGAAAGAAAAAGAAGGCGAGATAGAGCGCCAAGCGAAGCCCTTCAAACAAATGCTTGCGCGCACACAAGGCAGGCACAGCTGCCTGGGCGTAAGGAACGAATGAGTGCCTGGGATGGTGGTGGTGGTGGTAACGATCGTGTGGAGAACGACAACGGCCCGTCATTACCGCCACATACTGCGAAAACAGCAGCAGCAGCAGCAGATGATGATCGGAGATGGCCGAAAACGGGCGGGGGAGATGCCGTGGAGAGGCCGATGAACGGTCACTGCTGCTGCTGCTGTTGCTGTCCAGACCGGTGGTTTGACCGCCGCTGTTGCTGCTGCTGATGTTGCAATCAGGCAGCAAACGGGCAGAAAAAATCAGAGAAAGCAACACTGCTTTATTTTTTATCGTGATTCGGATATACTCCTCCGGTTTTGTAGCAGTTTCGAAGCAGCAGCAGCAGTGGCAATCAAGAGTCTCGGGATGCTAAAAGGAAAAATTCGGCAACGAGGTGGAAGAAAGGAGGGAGGAGAAAGAAGGAAGGAAAGGCAACAAAAAGCTCATATATAACCGACCAGCAACAACAGAGGGCGAAAAATGAAAAGATTGAGAGGGTCTTCGCATTTTCACCAGTCTCTGCGTGAGTGTTTGTGATGTTGCACCCGTCTAATGCCTAATGTATTCGCGCTCGTCCGTAATGCCGGTTATTGTTTTGTTGTCTTTCCCCTCTACTTTTCTACTTTGCGTTGCCGCTTGCGGCAGTCCAGCCGAGGAAAAACACACGAAGCAGCGGAAAATGCACACACACACACAAACACACAGCCTCACACCATGGAGGGAACTGAAGAAGAAGACGAAGAAGAGTCATAAGACAATAAGTGCGCTAGGAGGCAAATGAGAAGAAGAAGAAGTGGGAGCATTTGCCGTCGCCGACATTGCGGCTTGGGCGCCAGCAGCTCTCGAGCTACGAAGCAAGTCGAGACAAGGCGTCAGAGTTAATGGGAAAAGGTAGCAAAGGTAGATCTCTCTTTCTACTTCTTCTTCTCATAAGGCGTGATGAGGTCAACACACCCAGTCACGGCAACAGCGCTCTGGGATGAGATCATGATGATCTCCGGCTTTGGAGGACCACAACAGCGGCAACAACACTGCTAAGGAGAGTTGTTGTTGTTGTTGTTGAGGGAAGGGGATGGCGCCTCGCGAAGGAAGCTAATCAAATCTCTCATTTGTCCACTAGGGAGAATGAGGGAAAGAAGAAGTGCTCGAATGGAGAAACAAGAAGGGAGCCAGCCAGCTAGCCAGCGACGAGACACAAAGCTGACAGGCAGCTATAATTAAGTGGGCATCTCTCCTTCTCCTCTTCTCGCTCTCTAGTTCGGTTTCACGTTTTGCTTTTCAGTGACTAATTAGTAACAGACAACAAACAAATAGAGTCTAGGGGAAGGGGGAAGGGGGGGGGGAAGAAGTATAAATTGAAGACAATATAAATGGCTGGCTAAAGTAGTAAAAAGTTAGTAGAGAAAGGAAGAAAGGAATGCGCTGTCTGACTGAGGGTGCTAAGCACTTAATGGAAAAAAGGTCCACTTACCTTGAAAACAGTCGAAGATGAAGGTGGGATTGGAGGTGGTGATTATCACTTGTACTTGCAGTCCAATGGCGGGGAGTTGTTGTTCGGGTTTCAGGAATTTGATCGGCGTGTCGCACCATGAGAGACCACAAACCAAGCGAGAAAACGTTGTAAGAGTAACGTCGGCGAAACGTTGAAGAGCGAGCAGGAGGAGCGCACCAAAACACAGCAGCAGCACTCGCTCACTCCGCCCACTCCGCCTCCCTCGCTGCGGCGTGTGCACGTGGCGGGAGCGGCGGCTTTGGCGGCGACCGTTGGAGACACCCACAAACAACGGTTTTCGGAACAGGAGAAGCAACATTGGGCAGACAAGGTGACCGAGTAAAAGGCCCGACTAAAAGTGACCTAAAGACACGTCAACTCATTGCTTATATTGTCAAAAAAGAAAGTTCGACAAGTTCCAAAAAACGTCATGCTAGAACAATGCCTCAGCAGTTTGAAAAATTGGCGCATCATTTTTTCCTGCATCTCAAACTCTTTATCAGATGTTAAGTGCATCGATTTTTGCAGCATCGGACCACAGACCAATCTTCAGCTGTTCAGTCGTCAACTAAATTATCATCCGGCTGCACTTTGACCGTCAAAAAGGTTATTTTCGTTTATTGCTGGCGCCGAATCACTCTGAAGTGCAAACTCGTTTTAGCACACCGCTTTAAATTATACACTGTTTTTTTCATCGTCAACTTTTATGTTATCACCGATTTCCCCGAGAGCAGATAGCACCTAATCAACTTGAAATATGAAATGCTCGTCTGCATGGTCAATGAATAGAGTCAACTCTAATGCATCCAGGTTTCCTCCTCATCCTCCTTCATATCACTTCGTCATCCTCATTTCGAAATGAGATTTTGTCTCCTCGACACAAACAGCTAATCACCGTCACCTCAACGATTAACGGTGACCATCACCATCCTCATCACCACCACCATCACCTCTGCCGACTGGTTTGCCTAGTGCTTCTGTGACCTTCAACTGACCACCTCCAGCGAAATCATCCCCACTCTTGTTTGCACTTCTCGCTCGTCTCTTCTTCAGCAGTGACGGTGACACAATCTTCGATTGCGAAGTACTACTGCTCGTTCTAGTAAATGGGCATCGGTCTTCTTCTTCATCTTCTGCTTTAGTTACCTCACTGCTGCCAGCAACAACATGGAAGAGGGGCTACTCTGTGGCCAAAGTGAGGCGAAGACTAAATTGAATTCTTCGGAACTTTAGCAGCAACAGCAGCAGCTGTTCTGTGATGCAAACGATGTTGAGGAGAAGATGATGAAGGTAATTAAAAGCTGAACAGCTGAAAAATAGCTACAAGTGAAAGAGGACGAGTTTAGTCCAGTTTAGAGCAAGTGATGAGCACTGAGCAACAATTGCGGTGCTCAAAATTGATGACTACTACAGGTAAGGAAAAACCCCAACAACCATTTTCGACTCCTTTCTCTTTCTCTTAATTTCCAATCATCATTAGTCACTGAAAATGCTGAGTTTTTGGTAAGCATAGCCACACTGTGCATAATTTGCGGTTTGTGAAGAGAAGAGTAGGAGGATAGGGTGACTTGTTTTTCTTTAAAATATTCACTTGAAATTCATTAGAGGTGTAGTGACGTTCAGTAACATTGTCATTAATGACCGAAAAGAATGTGGGAATTTGAGGAGAAAACTTACACGACTAGTGTTGTAAACAGCATTAAAACTAAAAAAGCTGTAAACAAACTGGTAAATCTTTTTAGGCACTCTCTAAAATTGAATTTTGCAAAGTACAATTTTGTGTTTTTCAAATCACAAAAGTTTTTTTACAACTGCTGTGGCGCTTCCTTGTGTCAGAGATTCAAACTAGCAAATATTTGAACAAGAAAAAATATTTTTTTCGCTTGCTCTTGACATTGAAAGACACTTGAAGAAGGAGATAGCCGGTTTGGCAGGACATGAATATTAATCAGCATCGCTAGCTTATCTTTATCTTCTTTTTATGCAGAAAAGGATGAGGAGAAAAAGTAACTAGTGGCAGTTGCAGCAGCAGCAACAGCACTCACACAAATTCAGGCAACCACTACAGAGCTAAAGAGGAGCTCCTCTGCTGTACACCTCAGCTTACGGCCATATCATGTTGAGCACACCGGTTCTCGTCCGATCACCGAAGTTAAGCAACATCGAGCCGAGTCAGTACTTGGGAGGGTGACCACCTGGGAACACTCGGTGCCGTAAGCTTTTTGCCCATCTTTTAAAAAGTGTTTTTATTATTCGGAGAAACTGAAGCTGCTGAGCGGAAATGCTGAGGGAAAGGGAAAGCAAACAAAAGATGATGATCTAGCCAAGCGATCATCCCATCATCCCATCATCACTTTTTCTTCTTTTTCTGTTGCTGGCTGCTCGCCTGCTGCTGCTGCTGCTGCAACGGCGCCGTTGCCTTTTTCTGCTTCTTACTCTTCTGATCTTTAGCAGAAGAACCTTTACGGGCGTTTTTGAGGGCGGAAGAGGAAGAGGCCGTGGCCGCAGCCACCTTTGACCCTCCTCCCTTGCCCGCCACTTTAATGTTCGTTGAGGTGCCCGCCTCCTTGGCCGATAGCATCGGCTTAGCAGCGGTGCTCTTGACGGTGTTGACCTCGCTAGGCCCTCCTCCTCCTCCTCCTTTGACTGCCACTTTTCCAAATGACTTGGTGGCAGACGTCTTGCCCGTCTTGCTCTTTGAAGTCTTCAGTTTGCCTGAGGCAACAGCTTTTGCGGCAGTTGCAGCAGATTGTGCCGCAGAAGCGGCGGCAGCAGCGGCCTTCATCTTTGACTTGGCCCTCGCCGCGGCCAACATCTGCGGGTCCACCTCCTCAATTGGTGGCGAGCAGAGGTTCACCAGCAGACTGATCAGCGTGAAGAGAATGGCCAGACTGACGATGACCAGCAGCACAAAGAGGAACTTCTTGCCGCCGTCGGCCGCCGAAGTTAAGGTGAAGTTTGAGTCGGTGGTGTTGGTCAAGTTGGAGTAGGTGGTGGTGGTTCCATTGCTGAAGTTGCCGGTGATTGTGCTGAAGAAGGTCTGCTGCGTGCTGCTGCTGAGGGTGATGAGGTTGATCGCCTTGTGGGTGGTGATGGTGGTGATTGAGTTGAGGATAGTTGAGCCTGAAGCAGTGCTGGTGGTGGGTACTTTGCCTGTTGGCATCTTCCGATAATGTGTGTGCGTGTGTGGACTTTGCTTGAATGTTTGAGGAGGTAAACGAACCAAAAAGAGCCAGTGATGATTGTGCAAAAGAGGTACAAAAGTGAAAAGTGGGTTGTTTTTATTTGTTACATTTTGTAGAACTTTTTTAATGTAAAATTCAATTGAAAAATAGCTTACGCTAAGATAGAACATCTTTTGTCTCTAGAAGCAAACTTTTGATTAAGAATTTAAATATGACTTTTGCACTACTTTTTATCGTTCAGTTTTTACACCTCAAAATTTTAAAATGCTGAATCTCTCCGTCCTTGAAGTGAAGAGATGTGTCAACAGATACGTCAGTGTCTTGATCAATGTCAATGAAACAGCAGCAGTATTCGAATTCAGATCGCATCAACGCACACCTCTGTCTGTTTTTGCACTGCTTTTGCACAAACTGGTTTCCCGCAGCAACTGATTCCAGCAGCCTCAATTTTGATTGATATCAAGATATCATCGTACCACCTTTCTTCATTTTCTCTGCATCGCCGGTGCAATGAGAAGGGGAATTAAAAACGTCTTGCCTGCCTTTGCACCCTAATAGGTTGTACAATCTGTCGCCAACAAAGGGTAGCTCCTTTCTTTTTTACCTGTTCGATAGAAGTTTTAGTAGTTTTTTCGTTCTTCGATAAGATTACGAGAAAATGGAAAAATGCGACGAGTGCGAGGAGAGGACTCGTGCCGAAAAGAGAGAGATAACGCAACAACGACTGATCAGTCGCCAATCGGTGTAATTGATCGCTCCATGGCACGCCATTAGCAAGCAGTCAACATCTTTTTTCGGAGAGGGAGAGAGAGAGAGAGAGAGAGAGAGAGAGAGAGAGAGAGAGAGAGAGAGAAAGAGACGAAGCAATAAAAAAGAAAAAGAAAAAAGGAGAAAAGCAATGACAAATTGTAAAACTTTTCTTCTTCTTCTCCTCATTTTGTTAGCCAGACAAAGCAATGAATGAATTGACGATTGCGATGATTGCGATGACGGCGGCGGATGCAGTCTCTCTCCACATTTCTTGGAATTCGCAGTTTTTTCTTCATTTCATTTCACTTCATTTTTATTGGGTGGTAATGACAGCAGTGGAACAGCAGCAGCAGCAGGGGATCAGGTGTGTGTGTGTGATTTGAATATTCAACTCAGGTTGTTGTTATTAGTGTGCGACTCAGCAGTACAGCACACAAATTGCTGCATCAATTGTTCAGTGAAGCGGTAAATCATCGCACAATGGCGAGTGCTCAAGTGTTTTGGTCCACACCTTTCCAATGCAGTGCAATGCTACTGGGCTTCTTGTTAGCATTCATCGATCTATCTCTCTTTCTTTTGCCTTCTTCTTTTTCTTTGCCATTGAAATGAAGCACTGGCACTGATATTTATAGCTGATACAACTACTAATTAATTGAGATAACACGAGAAGATGGCAGCTAGCTAGACTGCTGCTGCTGCTGCTTTTGATGCTAGTGCTATAATTGGGGGGATAGACGGCGGAAAACAAAGAAAAGGAAAAGGATAAAGATAAACTTGAAACTCTTGGATAGTTTATTGCTCGAGAGTGTTAGAGAGGGAGAGCTGATGAATACAAAGAAAATCATCAAGGATTCAGCTCTTTCTTTGAGTGTTTGCACGTACGCTCAAGTGCCACTTCGTTTGCTCTGTCCTCAAACTTTAAAAATGCCCTTTGAAACATAACAAACTGTCATTTATTTCAAGTATTCACTATTCAAATTCTGTTTTTCAACTTTTTTGGTCAGCTAACTTTCTTTTTTTGGTGATGTTTGTGGGTCTGCCCCACCACTTACACTACAGCTGTGCCCAGCAACAGCTCGCTGCATCATTGCTTCCTTTAGCTGAAATTAATCGCCACTCGAAAGAATTAAGCAATTAACATTGACCATTTAGCAAACACAGAGAGTAGTACTGTTTTAGACAAGTTTGGCTGTTGGATAATAGTGGAAAAAAAAGTAGTGAAGAGTTTGGCAACAAAACAGCACTTGAGATGGTAGAATGCTCAATGCTGATACTGGCAATTGTTGTCTGAGTTGTGCTGTGTGCTATGTGCTTGCCATTGACCTTGAAAATTCACACTGAAAATGTATTCTGTTTGCCAACGTTGTTGCAGTTGCAGGTGGGCTTGCTCTCAGCAGAGGTTGTCTGCTGCTGGTAAGAAAGGGTTCAAGGAGAGTCCAAGTCTCTTGCTCTTGCTTTCCAAATTTGGTCTATTTAGAGAGGAGGAGAAGGAGGCTATGAATAATGGAATGAATATTGCACGCTGGTGACACATTGCTTGCAAGCAAGAAAACAGGGGCTATAAATAACATTCAAAAATGAAAGAAAGAGGGTTCTCTTTTCACCCACTCCCTGTCTGCCATTTTGTGCCGCTGATGTAATAGTGCTAATTATTTTATTGTTTCTCTTTGTTGCTGAGCAGTCTGAGCACTGCAACTGCTGCTGCTGTGGACAGTTGGAAACGTCAACAAGACAAGACAAGATGGCCAGTACCTTTCTCCAGGTATCACAAACAGAAGAAGAAGAAGAAGTCGCATCATCTCTCTAATTTAGTCTTCTCTTCTCTCTGTAATTCATCCCTTCCCTTTCCCTTTCACCACTTTTGAAGATGAAGAAGGAAAGGAAGAGGGAGATTGGCTGTACTGATTAGTGTTGCTGCTGTCGCACATTGTACAGTGTAGCCAAATGGATCCTCTCTCTTTCTCTCTCTTCTCCACTCTGTGTATTCAATACCTTTCGGTCGTGTTCGACGCTGTTGCTGTCCCCCTACTTCTAATGAATCCTCGTCAGTCAGTGTGCGGTAGTGCAGTGCATCCCTTTCAGTGTTGCTGAAGATGAAGCTGATGAAGATGCTGAAGATGAGGAGGACAGCTGCTGTGCTCTTCCTCCTCATCTTCCACTTGGCGTCAAGCTGGCAAACAAGCTCAAGCACATACTGGCGCAGTTCTTCTCCGGTGGAGGGTCTTCTTCATCATCATCTCCACTTTTGTTGTCACTCTCTTTCTCCAAAGTTGTGCCCTTCACTTCACTTGGCTTGTTTTTTTCTTGTTTTCCTTTCCTTTCACTACCACCTTTCCTCGCCTGACAAACATATTTCAGTCGTTTTGAAAGTCGTCCTATGAAAGGCACAGTCGCCGCCAGACGAACAAGATTCAGTGAAAGTTCGGAGAACGAAGAAGGCTCAGAAGACGCGGACAAACAAGTATTGTCGCTGAAAAAGTAGAGTTCGACAAAAAGACCCACACACTGTCACTTACAACTGGTTCTCGATTTTTCTTCATTCTCCTAATTCTTACTGCCGAGCACTACTGACTACTACTTACTACCAACTTGTGATAAAAACAATTCTTGCATTCTCTTTCTTTACCACTTACTGCCAACAACACCAACACATTATTGAACTTGATTGAACTTCAAAACTTCCAAGATGAAAAGGGTGTTACTTTTGTGTGGAACTACGCTGCTGTTGCTGGTTAACAGCAGCACCGGAAAAGTCAATGAAAAGTCGCAGCAGCAGCAGCAGGGGCAAAAGTTTGAGCGCATCGAACAGCAAAGTGTGCCCATTGGAGAGGTGCCCGTTTCGTCGCCGGCTGACAATGCCGCCGTACTATCATCTACCAGCAAAAACACTGGAGGTAAGTGATAAAACCGACTTTTGTTCAAATGCTAACTTTTTAAACCTGTTTTTTCAGCGAGTAGCTCTTGGAACCGAGGATCATATTCTACTTCAGGCGACACCATGATCACCTACAACCCGGTGAAGTACTCGGTGAGGACCTCATTTCGAAATCCGAGCAGCAGTCCCACAATGGTACAAGGTGCCGTACAGCAGGTCTCCCGGACGGTGACCTACCGGGACGTCGATGTGCCCACCATTCGCGTCAACCGCCCGCCGATGCAGATTGAGATTGGCGGCAACTCAGGTGGCAGTCTGTCGAACCCCTCCAACCAGCTGCACATTCTCTTCAAGTCCAACTCCGGCCCAATGTTCGAGCCTTTTGGCGCTGGTGGTGGGCCGTCCTCAGTGGCCAGGCCGGAAGCTTCGACGTACGCTCGCTTTGGAAGTCAGCAGCCGGCCAGACGGGTGATGACCGTTACCAATAGTAACCCCACCTTTGACTACTCGCAGTACATGAGACCAGTGCAGTACTCAACGCATGTCATCAAGCCGATGCCAAGTTCTTCATTTTCCTCCAGCTCTTCATCTTCTTCTTCAGGGAGGCACTACAACGCCCAACAAAACAACCGGCAGCCGTTTTACCAAGGAGGCTGGCAGGCAAACAACCTCAACAACAACTACCGGCAAGTCAACTCGCAAATCAAGGAAGGCATCCAAATGCAAGCGGGGCAAATGTACGAAATCCCCACGCAGACGAGAGTGATCCGGCCCGGTGGCTCCAGTACCACTGGCTTTTCCACCTACAACACCTTTGTATCTTCTCCAACCTCCTCTTACAGCTTCAGTCCCGCCAAGGTGACTACTACCGTTCAGTCGGGCAAGTCGGCCTTTGAGGCGGCGCGGGAGATTCTCGGCGAGAAGATGTTCAACGACATTTACGGCACCTCGAATATTGTGACGGCCAGTAAGCCGCTGGTGCTCAATCGGCAGACTGGAGGAGGGGAAAGGAGAACGCACTTCATTCAGCCGCCTTCTGCTCAAAGATATTCTTCATCGTCGTCTAGCAATAGCTACTCTTCCTACTCTTCATCTTCTTCCTCCAATTTTGGCCCCAACGCCGGCAGCTCCTCAAAGACGACCGAGGTGAGGCAGTCCTTCAACTCGGCGCTGCCTCCTGCTGAGCAGCACAAGCAGTCGGTGGTGGTGACGGAGGTTCAGGTGAAGCCGGCTCAGGTTCATGTCGTCCAGCCTGCTCCGGTGCCGGTTCCAGTGGCTCCGGTTGTTCCACTTGTTCAGCCAGTTCAGCCAGTGACCCCGGTTTTTCCTCAAGCTCAGCCGGCAGTGGTCTTAAATAGTGTTCCCCTTCAGAGTGCTCAGGTGTACAATCAGAGGCAGCAGGAGGTGTACAGCGTTCAGCCGCTGCCACAGCAGCCTCAGCAGGTTCAAACTGTTCAGCAAACATTTAAACCGTTTATACAGCAGCAACAGCAACAACAACAGAGTAGCCGATACCAGCAGCAACAGCAAACCGGATCGTACAGTAGTCGACCTGTTCAGCAGCAGCAGCAGCAATTTTTTCAGCAATCAGTTCCCCTTGAAACGATTCCGGTGGAGAGTGTACAGCAGGTGAAGCCGCAGCCACAGCAGACTGCTTACGTTTATCAACAGCAGAAGCAGCAACAGCAGCTGACAGCAGCTCAGCCACTGGCCCTAGCCGTCCTCCAGAACCCAGTGTACCGAATCCCCGTGGAGACAGTGTCCACCACCAATGTCCATCAACAGGAAGCTCAACAGATAGTTCCGGTCTTTCAGACTACTCGAACCGTTCAGGTGCGACCGCTGGTGCAGGAGACTCACCTCATTACGCCTCAAACTCCCAAGTCCGGTGTGGTCACTAAGCAACAACATGAAGCTGCTGCTCAGGAGGAGAGGAAAACGGAATCAACCAGCTCTCAGGTGGAGCAATCGGTTTCAAATCAGTTTACCACTTCAGTTCAGCAGCAACAGCAGCCGGCGCCCTCAGTGACCACATTTGAGCAGACTGTACAGCAGCAGCCAGCTAAGCCAGCACCTGTCGTACCTTTGGCCCCTTATCCTCAGCCATCGGTCAGTTCAACCAATGTCCAGCAAACCATTGCCGAGCCAGTGGTCTTTGGAAGTAAGGTGCAGACCAAGTTCGTTCAGGAGGATGCACTTCAGCAGCAACAGCAGCAGCAGACTGGTAATTCAGTCGCTTCTTCAAGCTCTTCTTCAGTTGGTGAAGAAGAGGTGGAGGCCAAAGTTGAGGAGGCAGTTCCGGCGGTAGTGGTGGCTCCCACGCCAATCGAGGTTCCAGTTGTCAGCTTCACCACCACTACCAACAATAATAATGTTGATAAGAGCGACAACAACCGAGTTGAAAGCAGTGTAGAGTACGCTCAGGAGGTGGAAGGTTCAACTGGTTCAACTGGCTCATCTCAAGAAGAGCCAATTGTGGAGTACAACAAACTGAAGGAAAAACCGCAGCCAGCAGTTCCTCAACCTCAACCTGCACCTCAATACAAGCCCCTTCCTCAGTTTGTCCAGCAGTCAACTTCATCGGCAACCAGTTCACAAACTTCTTCATCGGCTCAATCAGAAGACCAACAAAATCAAATCGGCTCTTCAGTTCAAACTTCTTCCGTTCAGGAGCAGTCTCAACCGTTGCCATACGGCACTCGACTGGTTCAGCCGGCAAAACCTTTTGACCAGCAGCAGACTGAGCAGATTCAGCAGAGCTACCTGACCGGAGGGGAGGAGGATGCTGTGGTCGATTCCTCATAAAAAGGGAGGAATTCTTTAAAATTTTTCCTGATTCGGCAACTAACTTGAATTGTGTGTTTTTCTGGAATTGGTGGTGCATAGATGCGCGCTAAAAGCCGTTGTCTCTTTCTTTTTTACCTTTTTTTCTTCTTTATTTCTTTTCTTTTCTTTGTTTGGCCGTCAGTGCAATAACAATAATGTGGCCCGACAGGGTTGCTCATAGTTGGCATTTTACTGAAAATTGTATGTGGTGGTACCTTTTTGTGTTTTTTCAAATAAAATCTTGAAATCTTTATTGGAGTTTTGATTTAGTATTTAGAGAATTTAGCTTGAAGGAATCTCAACTTGAAAGTGTTATTTTACATAACTGTGCTGGATGATTCATTTTATTGATCCAACAAAACAGTATTGAATCTCAATCAATAGATGGAGCGTTTGAAGTGTAAAAGTTTGGCATCATAAAATTGCCATCTAAAGCTACAAATAATTAGCCGCGGTCAAAGTTGTGCACCACTTTTTTCCCTTTCCACCATTTTTTTCTTTTTTGTTGTCATTAATTTGTCGTACATATTTCATTTTTTGCCTCTCCGGTCGCTCATTATTCTTCTTCAGTTTCATCAGCAGTTAAATGTCAATCTGCAAAGGGCTAATGGAAAAGTTTTGTTTGCATCGGACTTTTTTCAGTTCCGTTCCTTTCTTCTCCGTTTCTTTTCTTTTTTCTGCATTTCCATTCATTACGTTTTTAAAGATGAAAAAATCTTCTGTTAAAAGGCAGCAAACTAAAAGCTCATTAGGCAAACACACATTTGTGGAAGAAAGGTTATTTAATGTGACTTTGAAAGATACTTGCAGTTACGTAGATTTGCAGTTTGTACCGTACTGTACTACACTTCTGCTGTGTCTTTCTGAAAAAAAACTTGCTGATAAGTGGACTATAAAAAATTAGTTTATTTTTATTATATATTTTATTGTTTTTTTCTACTCTTTTAAAAGACTCCTTTTAGGAAAGTAAAAAGTCCATTAGTGCTGACTTATGTCTACTTAGTTTGCCCTTTGGTTTTCCGTTTGTCTACTTTGTCTTATCAACTACACTTTCCGAACAATGGCCACTACTGAAAAGTACTGGCGGAAGGAAGTGGAATAAGGTTGATGCTAATGAAGAAAACCTGAAAAAGATAAAAGAGAAATGGTGGTTTATCTGGAACTGATTTTACCATAAGGCCACTGTACAAAATTCACCTTATGGGTCGTACAATGGACCGTTTCCTTTTTTTCACTTTTTCTCTTGATACAAAACTTTCGATTATTTTAAAAAAAGCTGCCACGCCGGTCTCCGTTGCCGGTAAAGTTTAGCGAACTAGAAAAAAGTGTGAAAAAGGTTTTTGTTTTACAAAAAGAGAAAGGTTCACGGTAAAAAAGCTTGAATGAATAAGTTTGAACAATTTGTCTGCTGCCGCTGCCGCTTTGTTTCTTTCCGTTTTCCCGCATATATGCACTTTTCAATTCCTGCCTGCTTGCCTGTGTGTGTTTGTTTACCAGCTGTTTCCTTTTCTCTTTTTCACTCTTTTTCTGTTGGTTCCGTCCTTCCTGCGTCAATTTAGAAATTAGGTTGTCACCTCAGGCGACCTCCTCAGTTGAACGACCACTCATTTTTACTCACTTTTTTCTGTCATGCATGCCAATTTTTTCCTTTCACAGCACACACAGACACTGCTGACAACTTTTAATTGTTAATTCGCCCGTAATTTTCTCTGCTCTGCAAATAATATAAAAAATATTTTTCACTTTTTTTCACTAGAATATTCCGCCACCGCCACTTCTACTTGCAAAGTAAATAAGTTCATTTACTTTCCATTTTCGTTTTCATTTTTTTTCTTTGGCAGCTTTTCTTTAAATGGTTTTCTTTGTTTTATATCGGGGTCGCGGGGTACCAGTAGTACCAGTAGTTTATGTTGTCATAATTTAAATATTTAAACGCTCGGGAAACGGGAGAAAAGTGAAGTGGAGCGAAGCAAAAGACAATGAAAAAAAGAAGAAAAAAAGTTAATTTGCAGTGTGCGAGAAACTGTAGCTGATTCTCATCTCGCTCATCACCAGCAAACAGTACTGAATATATTGACATTTTAGCAGTATTTTTTTCTTTTCAAATGCCACTTACCAGATGGCAAGTTACAGTTGAAGCAAACAACACATATGCTTTGGTAGCAACTCGGAAAAAAGTGGCAGTAATAAGTACTGAACTTCACTTCAACCCTCTACAACCTCACACCCTGTACTTTCAATTAGACGGAGATATATTACTATTTCCGATGGATGTGTTGTGTTGCAGAAACGGCGGCGGCGACGGCAGCAAAAACAGACGCTGCTAAAAAAGAAAAAACTGATCAGAATATTCTGCAGGCATACACACACAGGCAGTAGTTTACTTTTCGTTGATTTGGCAATTTATATTTAAATAAAGGAGAAGAGGGCTTTTCTAGTTTGGTTTGTGTGTTTCAGCCGGTGAAGAGCAGCAGGCGATTTAGGCAAATGGTGTCAGTGGTGCTGGTTTTGCCAGATGGGACCAGAGAGATGAAGTGTCGAAGAAGAAAGAAGAAAAAACTGGTCTCTTTATTTTCGATTCTCTCTCGGTTTGTCTGTTTGCTCGGGTTACCATCTGAATGCCAGATGATGATGATGATGATGGTGATGATCTCCAGTGCCTTTCATTATCTATCTCTTCATCAATGGTTTCCACTGGCTGAGTTGTCTCCAGAGATCTACTGCTGTACAACTGCTTTCATTCAATTGAAATTGCAACTCTATCTCCTTTATTTCCACACTCAACTCTTTTCACCCTATTTTCAATGCTCAACTTTTTTATTTTATTTACTCACGGTATTGGCGGCAACTTAAGTTTTATTTCAAACGCAAAAAGTGTTATTTTTCTATTTGGCAGACTGTTTGTTATTTCAAGGTTTCTTTGCCACTATTACCATTTATATTATTAGAATATAACCTGCAGACGTGTTGCAGCTGTAGAATTGTATAAAAATTCATAAGGCAAAGAAAGAGATCTTTATCAGAGAGATGTTTCCCTCTATCTTTTTTTCAGAACCGGTGTGTGTGTGTGTATGTGACTGTGTTTGTAGAGTGCTGTGCATCAGATGTGATCAGAAAGCGTACATCGTGTTCGAAAAAGGTACGACAGTGTGCAGGACGGTGATAGTGATGGTGATGGTCTTCATTTTAAATTAAAAAGTGGACTGAACGTTTCCATTTTCCAATTTCAATTTGTATGTGTCTATGTGTGTCCTGGAACTGGGCTGTTTGTGCAACGGCAGTTATTGCACTCTTGTGACAATATTGATTCGAGCTGCTGCTGCTGTTTCTCAAGCAAACCGAGCACAGCCAGTGGCTGACATTTACCTGACATTGAACAACCTTTTTTATTCTTTCTTCTTTTTGCAATAGAATGAAGCACTAGAAGTCCTCAGAAGCAGTTGCGACATTAAAAAATGTTAATTTTATTTTCTTATTGCGCTTTTCAAATTTGAAATCAGGGCAACGCAGGATTTAGATTTCTGGAACTGGTCAACAAAAATTTTAGTATTTTGCAATTTAAATCAAAAATAAGTGGAAGTAATCTTCTCCTTCTTGCTCATTCGGGCAAATGAAACAAAAAGTAGAATGCATTTTGCCGAATGCCAAGCACAAGATAAATTACTCAGCAGTTTTCGGTTCCAATTTTCTTCTGCTTTTCTTTTCCTTTCCATTAATTGAGTTTTATGTTTTTCGATTATTTATTTTCTGCATCCCTTGCACACCAGACCTAGTTTTTGCTTGTAACACTAATAGTACTCTGTACCATCACGACAACATTGGACACAAAAACACACCGTCCGGTGCTAAGCTCCGAATTAATTATGCAGACATCGGCACAAAAAAAGAGGCAGACAAATAGAGGCAGATAGAGGACACATCGTTAGCCAGTAAAAAGAAAAAGAAGAAGAGAAGGAGAAAATGAGAATGAGAAAAGAGGAGATGCGACATGCGGCACATGTGTGTCTGTGTGCCAGGGTGCAAATGAAATTAATGGACGATGCACCTGGGAGAGGGTGATTAGATTAGTGCCTGTTCAAAGGGGGAGGGGAGGAGAAGAGGGAGGATGACTCAAAAGATGATTAAATGTGGGCTCTTTTTTGCACCCGCTGTCGCTGTAGGTTGAAGGAAAGGAAGGTAAAGGAAAGTCGTTTTGTGTCGTCTTCCAAAGGAAGAAGGACGGAAGAAGGCAGAGGGCCGATAATCGATTAATTATGCCCAAGTGTGTCTGTCTGTCTGTCTGTCTGCCTGTCCCAGAGTTGACCTTGTACTGAGGAGATGGAAACTGAATTGAAGAACTGTGTGTCTACTGTGTGTGCCTTCAACGAGACTTCTCTTCTCTGCTGCTCTACAGTGCAAATTTTACATGTAAAAAAACTTTTACGTGCACTTATGCACACACAAGTGTGCACGGGGCACTTCAAGTGGCACTTTCCACTACTCTGAACCCCTTCATTTGCAGCTGTGGGGTAATAAAGTTGGAAATTAAATCAATCAAGTCCCACGCAAAAAAGTGGGTTGAAGGTTGCAACAGTGCTGGCGATGGGCACTAATCAACGCCCACTGATAAACTTCACGTGTAGCGAGCATGAAAAAGAAGTCGAGGGGGTCAACGTTTTATTTAATTATTTTTTTTTCAAAATAAATGCATTTTTATTTATTTTCTGCTTTTTCAAAACTTTCCGTAAAAGATGTGTGATTTTGTGATATGAGACCGAAAACAACAACAACAGCATCAGCAACAACAACGACAACGCCAAAAACAACAACGTGCAAAGGAATTAAGTTCGGTAATGAATTTTTGTTCCCTCTTTTGCTCAACAACAAAGACAAAACAGTGTGAAGTAAACCTGTGAAGTGAAAAGAAAAACAATGTCGTCTTTTGTTGCTGCTGGTGCTGATGTGTGTGCACTTGATCAATGACTGTGATAATATTTTACATGATTGATTGATTGAGGCTGATAATCGCAGATAAACGCGGCTTCATTCTTCTTCTTTTTTGCTCTTTCTTTCCATTTTCTTTAGCAGGCAAAACTAGGCGTGTGACAGCAGTAGAGAAGGTTGTACTTGAAAGGTGGCACTGCCTTCCGGTACAACTTTTCGTCACGCTCCACTTCAGGCAGACAAAGCAGAGAGGTGGCAATGGAATTTAGTCTGGAGGAGGAGGTAGTGGCCAGGCAGACGACTTGATCAAAGTTGTTTTCACCAATTTTGATTTGAAGCAAACTGCCAAGTAAAACTTGAGCAATGTCGCTGCTGTCAGCGTAGACGGGGCCTAGCATTGGTCGGTTTACTAGTAGAAAAAAATAGAATAAATTAAATTTAATCAAGATTATATTCATGACTACTTACGAAAATCCAGCCGTACCATACCAAAGCCGACCAGCCGTTTCTCCTTCTCATTGATCACCGCCACCGTACAAGTGTCCGCCTGGCCAATCTCTAGGCTCATCAACTGCCGCCTTGACTCGAGGTGCACGTCAGCGTCGTAGGCGATCACTTGCTCAGTAATGGACACCTCTTCTTCCTCTTCTTCTTTGTCAGTTTTTTCCGGCTGACTGCCATTTTCACCCTTATCTGGCCGTTTCAGCTTTCCGGCGTCCAGCCTCACTAGCCTGAAACAGCAGTTTTGCTCCCCTTCTACTTCTTCTTCCTTTTTATTCAGTTGAGTGATTGTCTTTAGCGCAGAAATATTTTGCGGAACGCCCTCGTAGAAGACAATGGCCACTTTCTCTTCTCGGTTAAAACCGCAGTAGTGCTTGTACACCTTCACTTTGCTGGGCACCGAGGCGAGGCCGCAATTGTCTCCCCTGACCACCAGCTCCATGCAGGCGGTGAAGAGGCACTTGCCAATGTCCAGACCGCGGTAAGCCGGGGCGCAGGCGTACAACCCAAGAAAACGGGTGTGGTGGGTGGTCATGGGGGCGGCGATGCAGGCGATCACCTCGTCATCGCCATCACCCTCATTTTTATTTTCACCCCTGTTGAGCACAGCCACCAGAAAGGCGCCCGGGTCGGTGGCGTAGAAGCTGGCCACAGTGGAGGACGCCTCGACGAGGTCGTGTTCAGCGAAGATGGCTATTGCCTGGCGCAGCTCACTGGCCGCCATTCGCCGAATGCTGTACGGCGGGCAGACATTTTCGGTGCCATTGCCATTGCTGCCACTGCCACTTCCATTGCCGGACAGTTGACTAGACATTCGGACCAATCTAGTGCACAAACTGGAGAATAGTTTCTGTGATGAACACGATGATGATGGTAGTGATGGTGGTGGTAGTAGTAGTTGTAGTTGGTGGTAGTAGTCAGTGGTGGTCGCTGATTTTGCGATTAGTCGTACTGAATGTGTGCTACTAATGCTAATACATCCCATTCATTCAATCTGTTTCGGGCTAATGTTTAGTGCGTTGGAGATAACAGCAAAGACAGCAACAGCAGAGACGACCAATTGCATGTCGGCCAAATGACTGAAACAAGGAAAGTGAATTGAATGAAAGGGAAAGTAAAAGTGAATTGAATGAAAGAGATAGACAGAAGAAGAAAAAAGAAACTAAAGAAAAGTAGACATTGAATAAAGTGAGTGAGTGAATGAGTGAAAGGGAATTGGTGAAATGAGAGCCCAGGCAGACAGTCAGAGTGAAAGAAAGTCGGCGGGTCGATCTGCTGCAGCTCTACTGAAGCTGGAACAGAAAAAAACATGCTTGGCTTTGATTATCAGCAGCAGGAGTGAAAGTAAGGCTAGCAGTGGTGGGAGATAAGCAGCTGCAGTGCCAGGGAAATTACTGGGCTTTGGCAGTAGCAGCAGTTGTTGGCTACCCCAGCGACGGGCTTTTTCCTCTCTTTTTTAGCCGTCGTACAGCCGTCGTACAGTGTTTAGTTTGCAGTTGTACAGCTGTTTGAATGAGTGTGTGCTTGACAGTTGGTGCACGTAGAGGACGGCGGTTCTGCCGTACACTGCTGTTGCTGTTGATGGTGGTGGCAGTCCGTATGATTGCTGTTGCTGCGACCGCAATCGCTGTAGCAGTGCATTTCGATTGCCGCAATGAAAAAGTGAGTGAGTATGTCTTTTTGCTGGTCCATATGTTGAACAAGACTGCTGTACAAGTCGTAACAACAGCTTGGGCAGCAACAGCAGCAGACGGTGAAAGCCGCAGACAAAGTGGGTAGGAGGAGGAGGGAGAAAGTGCATAAAGTAGAATTGCCGACCGGTGGAAAGCAAGCCCAAGTAGCAAGTTGGAAAAAGGGGCCGCAAATTGTTGAGAAAGAGAGAGAGAGAGAGAGAGAGAGAGAGAGAGAGAGAGAGAGAGAGA
>JAALOO010000290.1_pt1 | contig 46697 bp, 50 predicted proteins | sample 7257641 | NCBI WGS metagenome assembly JAALOO01 (sample SAMN14085613, study PRJNA598686) | mite metagenome | biome: ENVO:01001000; feature: ENVO:01001002; material: ENVO:01001226; isolation source: single female mite from University of Michigan culture on fish food culture... ...
ATGTAGATGGTCTGCAGGTTGGGCATCGTTACCGGCAGATTCAACCACTGCACCTGAGAGTGAGAGGAGATGGTCAAGTGCAGTTCAAGAGCCCTCAGAGTGTTCAGCTGAGCCAGTGGACGTGCTAGTGGTGGTAACTCCTCGTCTCTCACCAAATATACCCCCAACCGCAAATGGACTAGCTGATGAAGCTGAGAAAGGGCAGTGAACAGCGGTGCAACATAAGCAGCACCAATGCATTCGATAAAGAGGGAAGTGAGAGAGCGAAATTGGCTGCAGGAGGGGAAGAGCACAGTGTCATCGGTGTAGTCATAACCCGTCCCATAGCGAACAATGCGACTGTGCAGTGGCTGGTTGAGACTGAGCAGACTATCGATATCGGGGGAGATGAGGTGAACCTGCAGGTCGGCATTGTCAGTGGCATACTGCTCGAGGGAACGCAAAAAGGCCGACAGGTCACCTGATTCGAAAACCACTACCTTCAGCTGGGCGAGTATGGACAGGTCGGGAAGGTCGGTGTAGCCATACCAGTGGAAGGCCAGGCACTGCAGAGCACTGAGACCGTTGATGGCGGAGATCAGCTCACGACTCTGTTGACCGTCAAGCCACATTGTTGTATGCGCCATGAAGTTGGTCAGTTGGCACTGCCAATTGGGATGCTGCAGAAGGGGAGCCATCACCAGCCTCCCATTTTTGTATGTGATGAACTTTAGGTCGGTGACGGCGGAAAAAATGTAGACAATCTGCTCGATGAACGCAGTGTCGATTTGCTCGTTTGGGTCAATCACCAGGCAGTGCCATTTGCTGAGACGGGCAGAGACGGTCAGTGGATAGTCGGGGAATGATGGCTCGTCAGGACTGCCCATCAGCGGCTGCACGGCTGGATTGGAGGCGAGGGAAAAGCGGTTGATTTGATATTTCAGTTCCTTCAGATCGTCTGGGTTTTCAGGATTTAGACCAGTGATGACCAGTGTCTTCACGGTGCGATTGGCCGCTCTCACCAGGACGGCACAGCGTGGACTCATCTTGCTCGCCACCATCTGCTCATTCGGTGTGAATTCTTGAAAAATGGCGATCCAGGACAGATCGGAAATTGGGAGTAGAGGAGGCATCGTCTTCGGGTGATGATCAGACTGAACAGGAGTTGAGAAAGACCGAATCAACTGAAGCTGTTGACGCAATGTGAGCAAAGTAGGAAGGAAAGGCTGAGCACATGTACTGCCACTGCACACTGCACAGGTGTTCAGAAAAATAGAATGCAGCAGCAGTATCGCCCTCTCTAGTGATAATATTCAGATGAGAGAGAAAGGGTAACCAGTGCAATAACTTCGGATTTGATCCTCTTGAAAAACTGACATAAAATGCTCAACAGGACCAACTATTAACGATCAAGACTGAGAAATTGAGTTAAACTGAAGAAAGCGGGCAGAAATGAGGAAGTTTACAATCAGTGAGAACATGAAGAAGAGTAAGAGAAGAAAGCATATTTTATTTCAACTATCAGGTAAGACAAGTGATTATACAAAAGTGTTCATCAACGCTGACCGGTGCTGACTGGCGGCTCACTGGCTGACTGCAGCAGCAGTATCTCGGCGGAAATGCACTCTTCATCTAAGTGAAAGATGAGTCGATTCAGCGGGACACCGCAGTGGAGGGTGAAGAGAGAGGACTGGAGGCAGTTTAGAGTCTTCGATGAGTTGAGAGGTGACCAGTTTCGATTAAAGTAACTGCCGATCTCAACATTACAGCCAAAACAGTAGAAATCCACGATGTAGATGGTCTGCAGGTTGGGCATCGTTACCGGCAGATTCAACCACTGCACCTCAGAGTGAGAGTCGATGCTCAAGGACAGTTCAAGAGCCCTCAGAGTGTTCAGCTGAGCCAGTGGACGTGCTGGTGGTGGTAACTCCTCGTTCCTCCACAAATCTACCCCCAACTGCAAGTGAACCAGCTGATGAAGTTGGGAAAGGGCAGTAAACAGCGGTACAACTTTAGTACTGGCAATGCCGAAGATAGAGAGGGAAGTGAGAGAGCGAAATTGGCTGCAGAGAAGGGGCACATTGCGACGGGTGTAGTGAAGATAACCCCCTCCGAAGCGAACAATGCGACTGTGCAGTGGCTGGCTGAGGCTGAGCAGAGCATCGGTATCACAGGAGAGCAGGTGAACCTGAAGGTCGGCATTGTCGGTGGCATACCGCTCGAGGGAACGCACAAAGGCCGACAGGTCACCTGATTCGAAAACCACTACCTTCAGCTGTGCGAGTATGGGCAGGTCGGGAAGGTCGGTGAAGGTATGCCAGTAGAGGGCCAGGCACTGCAGAGCAGTGAGACCGTTGATGGCGGTGATCAGCTCACGACTCTGCTGACCGTCAAGCCATATTGTTGTATGCACCATGAAGTCGGTCAGTTGGCACTGCCACTTGGGATGCTCCAGAAGGAGTAGAAGGGGCACCAGGTAGTGCCTGTTGCGTGTGATGAACTTTAGGTCGGTGACAGCAGAAAAAACGTTGACAATCTGCTCGGTGGTCGCAGTGTCAATCGGTTTTTTCAAGTCAACCACCAGGCAGTCCCATTTGTTGAGACTGGTAGAGACGGTCAGTGGATAGTCGGGGAATGATGGCTCGCCGGGAATGTCCATCAGTGACTGCATGGCTGGCTTGGAGGCGAGGGAAAAGCAGTGGATTCGTTGTTTTATTTTACCAAAATCGATTGGGTTTTCATCATCTTTATCGGTGATGATCAGTGACTTCACTTTGAGATTGGCCGCTCTCACCAGCCCGGCACAGCGTGGACTCATCTTGCTCGCCACCATCTGCTCATTCGGTGTGAATTCTTGGAAAATGGCGATCCAAGACAGATCGGAAATTGGGAGTAGAGGAGGCATCGTCTTCGGGTGATGATCTGATTGAAAAAAAGAGATCTGGGAAAGACAGAATCAACTGAAGCTGCTGACGCAATGTGAGCAAGGCAGGAAGACTGAGCACGAGTGCCGCCACTGTCACAGTGCACAGGTGTTCAGAAGAATGCAAATGCAGCAGCAACGGTGCCCTCTGTAGTGATAATAATCAGATGCGAAACAAGCGGAAACCAGTGCAATCCCGTCGGATTTGATCCTTCCTGAATCAATGCTTAATCAGTAGCAACAATCCCTTCTTCACTTTTACCAAAGTGCTTCACCATCAACAGCAAACAACACCCAGACAGGAGCAGCAGCAGCAGCAGCAGTGAGATTAACTCATAAACACTTTATTAATTAGACTGTAAAAGGCCTGTGAACTTTGCCTGAACTTCTCTTCGGCTGGTGGTGGTGGCGATTAAAATGCTTCTGTAGGCAAACTGCCTCCTCCTACCTAGCTCCAGCTCTAGTCGCTGGTGTCGTAGATGCTGTTCAGGTACTGGCAGGCAATGTCGGAGACGATGGAGCGGTCGGGAATGGACTGCGCCATGCCGTAGACGACGCCCATGCCCTCGGCGCTCTTGTCCGGCAGCTTCATGCACTCGCCGACGGCGGTGGCGAGGTCGGCGAGGAAGGCGTCCGCCACGCCCTCCTGGACGTGCATCAGCGTGACGCAGATGTGGAAGGCGGAGGGAAATTGGAGCGGGTTGATGTTCCAGCCCTTCTTGCTCAGCATGTCGCTAAAGTTAAAAACCCGAGATTAGCTTAAGTTTCGAAAACTCCCGAAAAGCTGTGCCCCCCACTTACCTCAACCGAAAGATGTTGAAATCATGCGAGCCGATGGCAATCACCGACAGCTGCGGATCCCCAATGATGTAGATGCCCTTCAGCTTCAGCAGCTCCCGCTTCATGTACCGCTGCGTCTCCAGGATCCGCCTCGTCGCGTCGACGTACCCGTTCACGCCGTAGTAGAGGAGGGCCGCCCAGCAGGTGGCGATGTTCGCCCCGGCCCGACTGCCGGATATGGTGGGCGAGGCGTAGATGCCGCCCGGCCAGTCGGTCTGCACTGAAAACTGGTGCTTCCGGTACTTCTGGTGGGCGTACATGATCACCGAGCTGCCCTTGGGGGCGTAGCCGTACTTGTGCGTGTCGGCGCTGATGCTGGTGACGCCCTGGACGGAGAAGTCCACCGGGTCGATGGGAAAGCCGGCGGCGGCGACGAAGGGCACCAGGAAGCCGCCCAGACAGGAGTCCACGTGGACGGGGACGTTGTAGGCAAGGCCGAGCTGAAGAAGGGGAGAAAAATTAAAAAGAGTTTTAAAAAAATGGCTAGATTTTAAGCCATTTTTCCGGGCACTCACCTTGGCAATCTCCTCAATATCATCAATGATGCCGTGCGGATAGCCGCAGGCACTGCCAACAATCAGCACCGTATTCCGCCCGATCGCCCTTCGCATCGCCTTCAGGTCGACCTTGAAGGTGACCGGGTCCACCGGCACCGTCCGGAACTTGATCTTAAAGTACTGGCAGGCCTTTTGGAAGGCGGCGTGAGCGGTCACCGGGACCACCACCTCGGGGCGGGTGATGCCGCGCTCCTCGGCGGCGTAGTCGCGGTAGGCCTTCACCGCCAGCACAATCGACTCCGTCCCGCCGGAAGTCAGCGTTCCGCAGCACTTCTCACCTCCATTAAAAAGATTGACCACCATGCGGACAATCTCCGCCTCCATCTTGTTGATGCCGGGAAAGCATTCGGGGTGGAGGGGGTTGGTGTAGGCGGTCTCCGCGTAGACCTCGGCGATGAGGGCGGACACCTCGGTGGCCAGGTCGGAGTAGACGGTGCCGGAGGCGCGGCCGCCGCGCCAGTTCACCTTGGAGAGGGACTGGTACTTCTTGAAGAGCGTCAGAATGTCGGCCTTTTGGAGGCCTTCTGCCGGGAGGTTGACGAGGAACTTTTCGCCCTTGTAGATGGCGCGGCACTGCTCGACGATCGCCTTGTCCACGCCGCCCATCTCCTTGGCGGCCAGCCCGCGGATGTAGGGCAGGCGGATGAAGAGGCGGAAGAGGCGGCCCTTGAAGGACTTCCAGCTGACTAAAAAATGGAGGAAAGAGATTTTGTTAGATTTTGACCATGAATTTTAGAGTGGCCTTTAGCCTTACAGTCGCCATCCTCGTAAACCTCGACGAGTCGCAGGAGGAGCCAGGTGCCGACGGCGGTGCCCAGCAGCACCTGCAGGCGGCTGTAGCCCTTCAGGTGGGCCTCCACCTCGGTGGCCATGAAGCGGCTGAAGCTTTGCAGGCTCTCCATTGGGTGGTGGAAAGAAAGAGGAAAAGAAAAGTTAAAGTTAGAAAACGATTTGAGCTTTTAAGTTGATGGTGATCAAAGCGTACCATTTGACTGGAAATGTTATATTGCCAACTGTTATTATGTCACCAGAGCACCGTCGCCAGCAGTAACTGCTTGAGGAAATGCACTGTGTTTGAGTGTGTGTATCTGTGTTGGCTGGCTTGGGAAGCGATAGGTGAGAACTGTGAGGAGAAGAAGAAAGAAGGAAAGTGAGAGAGGATAAAAGATTAAGACTCGCTTTAAGATTTAGAGAAGGTGAGGGTGATAATTTGGAGAAGAATGCAGCCATGTACAATCGGTTGGCTACCGTACCTCAAGTGCACTACCAATGAGGCTTTTTAGAAGTCAGTCAAGGAGTACGGGGAGAAACTAATTTGTACAATACAAAATCAGCAATCAACAACAACTTAGTGAAGTGAAGAGTAAAGTCCAGCACAACAACAGCACAGCAAACAGACGCTGTGTTGGTGGTGGTTGTCCTGCCAGCAGCAGCAGACACTGCCACTATTGACAATCAATTGACAATTGTTATCTGTCTGCTTTTTTTTCTCTCATTTTTTCTACTTCAGCTCATCGCCGCCGCCGCCGGTGGTTACGCCTCGATTGTGTGTACAAACGCTGGCTGATATCAACAGCGTCGCCGTCGTACAGGTGGTGGTGGTGGTGGTAGTGCCGTGCACACACAACAGACTTGTACAGTGCTCATCAAATCTGACCATCATCATCATCATCATCAACAACCTCGTACTCGTCATCACCCCAATCAGCTAGCGTCTATCCTCTCAAAAGTGTCCAGATCGTGATATCACAAATCTGACGGTCCCACGCTCACCATCAGTTTATGAGGCTGTCCCACTTTTCCCTACCAGAGAGGCAAAAAGTGAACATCTGTCACCCAAAAGCTGTAGTACTAAGGTTGCACTGCGTTTCTAAAAGGCGAAGAAGGGGCAAAGAAGGACAGCGGTCAGAAAGAAGAGGAAAAAAAGCTTACCTTTACTTTGCTGAGGAGCTCTTGGAACGGCGGTAGTGGTCCTCAACTTTCCACTTCTTCTTCAGAAGGCTCCTCTCGGGGCGGAGCGTCGTGGTGGTGGTGGTGGGCCCAGCGTGGGAACCAGTTCCATTGTTCTTCTTCCTCTTCTTCCTAACGTTACCTGTCCAGTGGTCAGTCTGTCTGTCTGTCGGTGTTCTATTTGGAACACCTTGGCCACCTGCTTTGCCTTCTTGTGTTTACGCTCTCTTGATTGCTGGCAGAAGGACAGACGGGCTGGCTCTTGTCTTACCTGCTCACCAGGTGGCAGCATCGCCGCAGCTTTTTCAGCTCCCTTCACTGTGTTGCTGCTGTTTCTGTTGCTGCAACCACGACAACAGCTGCTGCTGTCCAGTTTGGCTGCAGATTGCGGATTGCGTCGAGAAGGAAAAGATATTGCGCCATCAACTGCTGCTGTTTGTTGCTTGTCCACTCCTCCTCGAGCCAGCCAGCGAAGGAGAAGAAGAAGACGACCTCGATGTGACCGAACAAGCCTGGCGAGCAAGCAAGACAGGCAAGACGGCAGAGAGAGAGAGAGAGAGAGAGAGAGAGCTTCGAGCTGCTGACCAACAACAACAACTTTGCCTTCTTCTTCTTCTTCGCCGACGCCTTTGCCACCGCCACTTTTTGTCACCTTCGCTTTCTCGGACTCCAACACGAAGTTTTGCTGTTTCTCCTTTGAACCCGAGCATCAAGTGCCTTCTCTCTTTGGTATCTGCCGCCGCCACCAGAGCAGCAGCCACCGCCTTTGATCTGTTTGAGTACCAGTACCAGTACCAGCATAATACCACTGAATCATCATCGTCATCGTCACTATCTTCTTCTGTCCTTCCTCACCGCCGCCATCGCAATCACCGTCAGTTCATCGTCTGATTGGTGAACAGAGGCAGCAGCTGCTGCCGTCGCAGCAGTTATCAGCGGATGGGTTAGGTTCTACTTCGGCTTTTACCCATTCATTCACCCATCCAACTTTCCTTCCATTTCCATTCCCATTCATTCATCTAAACTCTCCGACTGACCGACCGACTGACTACTACTACCGCTACCGTTTCTACTACTATTACTCTACAACTACGGCAACCACTTACGTTTGAGCAGCAATCTCATTCTGATCTCTCGCTGTGTTTACTTTGCCCTGGTACCGCTACAACAGCCTCATTTTATACTGTTTGTACTCGATCTGATCTACTACCGCCGATCTGATCCACACTACAGCTGCACGTACACACCACCAGACACAGAGAGACACAGACCAAACAGTTCTCACACAACTACCACTGCCAAAAAAGGACTTCCACTCTTCTGGATCGGCGATAACGGACACGGCAGCGGCGGCGACTGCTGCGACCGACCTTATCTGGTAAGTACACTCTGTTTCTTCTACACTAACAAAAACAGCGGTAGTTGTACGGCTGCCGCTGCTGCTGTTTTCATTTTCTGGTAGTGTTTTTCTTTTCCTTTTGCCGCGCGCGACTCCTCAGTATTTGGCCGTTGTTGACTGTTTTCGAAGTGAGTGTGTCTATCGAGTGAAAAAGAAAAAGAAATGAGATGAAATGGGTAGTGTAGACATACTTCCAGCAGCGTCGGCGGCAAATATTTAACACTGTGTGTGTGTTTGTGTTTGCCAAAGTGGGTGACTTGGTGTGCCTTCGTTAGTTAGTTGTTCCATTTCCCTCCTCTATATATGGTCCACTACTACTGTTGACGTCCTAAATCGTATGACCGCCACCACCAGTCCCACGACTAAGCACACACTACAAAGGCAACAAAAACGCCGCTGCACTGGTCAGTTGTGCTGTTTGTGCTGCTTTTATTTTATCTCCCTTTTCGAACAGCAACAGCAGCAGCGAACTGTTCTGTAGTGTAGTGCAGTGTACGCCGCTGGACATTGTAATTTGGTGGCAATAGAGTGTAGAGTAGGGTAGGGAAAGTAGAGGATGGAGGATTTTTAGGTTTTTAGGCTTTGCAGGCTCACATTCGGGCCATTCCCAAGCGCTAGATCGAGAGAGAGAGAGAGAGAGAGAGAGAGAGAGAGAAAGGGCACGCCAAGCGCAACCGATGCGCAATGCGCAACAGCTAAAGTGGTGAGGCGACAATAACAATACCAATAAATCAATAGCCTGGCTAGCTCGAACGCCAATATTAAATTGGAGAGGAGGCTGTAAATAATGCCACCAACACCAGCAATGGCGGCGGTGGTTCCAATGTCAATTTAGCCTTCGACTTCGATGATAGCTGGTAGAGCTGCTGGTGCTGCTGGTTCTTCCATCGAAAGGCTGCAGCAGGCAGTGTGTTCCTGCTAAGCCATCGCCAATGCATTAGTACGCTCGAGAATGCGAACAAAGTGGTCGTCGCCGTCGTAATGCAGAGCGAATGAGAGACAGAGTTGGAAAGAGGGAAAATGGAGAGCAAGAGTCGGCCTTTTGCCATCGCTGCTGTTGCTTTTCAGCTTTAACCAACAACACACACACTCACACACAATATCTTTGTCATTGCAGCTTCCTGTGCCTGACTACTGCTTCGCTGCTGCTGCTGCTTTCGCTGCCAGTGCTTGTTCAGCACACGCCACGACCACCACGACCAGCACCACCACTTATCTGCCATTCCCTTTCGCCTGACTGTCTCTCTCTCTCTCTTCGTGTGTTCACCATTACCATCAACTTTGACTTCATCATCCCCACCATCATCATCAGAACAGCCCGTGTTTGGACGCCTCTGTCCAGCTCTGGCCAGTCTGCTTCGGCAGCAGTCATCACTACTTCATCAGACACTCTTGATCATCATCATCATCCTGGTGCCCTTGTTTTGTCAACGGATCGCCTTTGAATTACCATTTCTGCCTTGGCACTAGCATCAGCTTGCCTGCCTGCCGAATGAACGCCTCTTTTCACCACCTGCTTCTTCTGCTGCTGCCTTCACCGCCGCTGCCTTTTCATTCGCACACCTTCTTCTCCTCCTCCCTCTCCACAACCAAAACACACCTCCTCCTCCACCTCCTCCTTCAGTAATGATGTCTTCGTTAGCCCGACGTGTGGCCACCTCCTCGCTCTGCGGCATGTCCTATGGTGGGAGTGGCAGTGGCGGCCAATCGAGCGCCTACCCCTATCCAACGCGCATGGAAAAGTAAGTCTACCACTTCTTTCTTGCTACCACTTTTCCTTTTTTCAATCATAATATTGATTCAACCACCTGCTTCAATGTTTTCATTGCTAACGCTGCTGCTGTTGCTAACGCTGTTGCTGTTGCTGCCACACTTTGTTTTGCTTATGCCCAATGTGCCCAAGCTTTCCATGTCGCCGCCGATTGTGTCAATGGAGGTGCGTGCGAGCGCGAGTAATTCTTCGGCTACGATTATCTCGGCTATCTGTGGTAAGCAGCAGCGATAGGAGGCAACAGCGACCACCACCAACAGCAGCAGCACTTTTAGGTAGCCTAAAAAGTGCTCTACTGTCTCACTAACTGTGACTGTGAATGTGTGTTTGTACAAAAGATAACAAACTAACTGCACACGTTGGTTAGCAGCAGCAGCAGTAGTCATGTGTTGTTCTTTCTTTTCTTCTTTTTTGTCCTCTCTTCAGTTTGTTGCTGCTCTCTTTCTTTTTCTTTCTTTTTCTCTGTCTCTTGTTCGCTAGGCAGTTTGCAGACACAGACACACACAATTGACAATTGTCACCGGTGACTGGTGATGGTGCCTGACGGTGTGCTGCTGTTGTGTGTTGATTGAGCGCACTGCCACCTTTCTTGATGATGATGATGGTGGTGACTGTGGTGATGGTGATGACTATGGTGATGACTGTGTGGTGGTGGTGGTGATGGCACACCGTTGGTGACACTGTGTGGACTACTGCTGTTGCTGACGATGGTAATAGGCAGTGTAGTGTTGCACTCTACTTTAGCTCTCCTGCCTATTGTGTTTTGCTGGCAGCTTCTCCAGCATAGCTTCTCCAGTCGCCCTGTTTTCTTCTTGCTGATTTTCTTCTTCCCCTTCTCTTCTCCTCCTTTGAAGCCATCGACAGCTGGCCAAGCTTTCCTTCTCTTTCCTTTCTCTGTCCGCTGATCGAGTGTGCCAACTCTCTTCTTTTCCCTTCCTTTCGTTCCACTCACCCGAAGGCTGCTATTTTTAAATAGCTCCGACCGACCAACAGCAGCAGCAGCACTCTTAATTAGTGATCGCATTAGCCACCGCCACCACCGAGCTACTTCTCTCTCCCACTCTCTCACTCTCTCGCTCCCGAGAGCTCGAGCAGGAGGAGGAAGACATCGATTCGGATGTGTGTTCCTTTCTCCTCCTTACTCTTTCGCTAGTAGCAGTGCTGGTGGTGGTGGTGTGATCAACTAGACGGCACACTGTTGAAGTGCGCTGAAGCGGCTGCTGAAACTGAGCAGACTCTGAAGAGAGAGAGAGAGCATCAATCGGCGACGGCGGCATCTTCTTCTTCTTCTTCCTCCTTCTTCTACCACTGTTGTGAATTCGCCTAAATAGCGGCTAAATAGCTGCAACAGCAGCAGCAGAAGCGTCGGCGGCGACGATGCAAAGCTGTGCACAGCTGCTGCTGCTGCTTCTACCGATGCAGTGTAGTGTAGTGTTGTAGACCCGACTCTGCAGACTCTGCACCAGAAATAGTGTCCGTATGTGCCTGTGTTTTATTCATTCTCTCTCTCTCATTCTCGCTCTCGCTTTTGGAGCAGTGGTATCAGCTACTACTGCTACAGCTGCTCCCCCTCTGTGTTTGTGACTCATGCCGCCAACGCCGCCGCCGCCGCCGCATCGGACGCTTCCATTCAGTGTGAGGAGCAGTGTGAATCGAGCCCTCATCCGACGATGATCTAATGAGATGGAGCTGATCGTGATGATGATGATGATGAGAGTGATCATGATTAACATAACATTACCGCCAACACCACCATCATCAATGCCATTTGAGCATTAGGCAGTGTCTGTGTCTGATTCCCCGAGATTATTCTTCTCCAGAATCGAGACAGAATCGTCCTGTGTGTTCTTCTTCCTCCTCCTTCTGTTTCTTTCTACTTCTTCTTCTTTCCTTGAAACAATCTCTCCCTCTCTGTTGCTATTGCAATTGTTTTGGTTGCACTTTGGGAATCGCCACCACCACCACCACCACAGTTTTTGGTGCAACTCACACTACTTACACGCTACAACACTACGGCTACCGGATTCGGCGAAGTTGATGATACTGTTGCCACCACCACCACCACTCCACCAACAACATCATCATCAGTTAGACAGTTAGAGTGGACGATTGGAAAAGAGAGAAGTGGCTGATTTATTTATTACCAGTGTGTTAACACTGCTGCTGCCGCCAACGCACACACACACACACTGCTACTTGGCGCATTTTCTCAGCATTTTCCTTCCACTTCTCTCAGTTTGGAAAACCCGATCATCGATGACACAATTTTTCTTACTTTTGACACCCCTTTCCACTTGAAAAGCTTATTCATATTTTCTTCTTCTGTGGTCGGTGGTGGTGGTTGTTTACAAGTCTCATTTCTTTCTTTGCACTGTGCACTTGATTATACATTACCGGTGCACGGGCCGAGAAGATGCTGTCGAAGATTATCAACGCCGGCAGCAGCTACTCAATTGACAGGTAAAGCTGCCGCTGCCAAAGCCGGGGAAGGATTATTGAGGATTTGCAGGAGCAGCAGCAACAACTTTTCTCCGATTATTAGACTTTCCTCTGATCTTCTCTTTGTCTAAAGAGGGGGGGATTATGATAATCAGCTGCAGCGATGATTGATTTATGAGATTCAAGTGGACCACACTCTCTGTGTGGTCTTGTCTTGTTGTTTATGAGCTTGTTTTCTATTTCTACAACAAAAACAACTAAACTTATTCTTTTTCCCCTTTTTTCTTTCTCCCACAGAGTCAAATTTGGCATTCCGCTGGAGAGCGTCTGCGAGAGCGCCCACAATGACATTCCCGGGCCGCTGCTGGTGATGATCCTGAAGCTGAACAAGGAGGCCCCTTACAAGAAGGACGTCTTCAGGGCGCCCGGCCACCAGGCGAGCATGAAGAAGCTGATACACTTTCTCCAGGTAATAATAATATACTGCCTACATTTAAAGTATTTTTACATTGCTAATTTTCCCCTTTCTTTTTCTCCTTTTCCCTAAAATCACCCATCCAGAACGGCCGACTGGTGAACATTGACAACTACTCGGTGTACACGATCGCCTCGGTGTTGAAGAAGTTCCTGCGAAAGCTGCCATCAGGCGTCTTTGGCGTCGACCGGGAGCAGCGCCTCTTTGAGGTGATTGGCTGGGCCGACGTGGAGGAGAAGCGGCTGGAGATTCACAGGTGAGTGAGCCAATTGAGGAAGCCTCTTTTTAATTTGCCTCATAGCTTTAGAATTTAGAAGTTTCAGAAAAAGGCTAGCTAGCTAGATCTTCCTTTCCATTTCATTTGCCTTCCCTTCCATTCGACCACATACTGCGAAATGGAAGCGCGCACTATGTGTGTGTGTGTGTGTGTGTGTGTGTGTGTGTGTTTGCGTCTTTCTTTGCACTGCTGTGCTACATTAGCAGCAACGGCAGCAGCAGCAGCAGCTGTAAATTATTTGCAGAACACAATTGACAGTGTAGTATTATTATTACCACCACCACCACCAGTTACACCACCACACAGTACAGTTATTTTACTACTAACTCAGCAGTCTTTAGTCTGTGGTGATTGCTGTAGTGGTTGCCGTTGCAGTTGCAGCAACCGCAGCCGCAGCAGCAGCCAAGCAAAGTTGAATGTACTTTGATTTGTAGACTGGCTAACTCATTTTCCACACTTTACACTCGCTTTGAAGGAGTCAGTTCCTCCTCCGCATTGGTGGTGGTGGTGGTGTCTTCTTTTCCTGGTGTGCTGGTGGTGGCGTGTCAGTCTCAGTCAGTCACTGCCTGGTAACACTGGTTCTGGAGTTGTGCACTACATTCAGGAAAAGGATTCACCGGGGAGAGGAGGGAATGGGATAGGAATCGTCAAGCCCTGACAGTGTCAGCAGCAGCAAATGTAGTCGTTGAGTGAAGCGACAGCGGAGAAGACTTGGGGATAGAGGGACTTTCCTCACTGCCTGCCAGCCAGCCACTTGATGCTGCACCAGCACACATCTACATTGACGTGCACTTCTTTTGTCTATCCTTCCTGCTAGTAAGCACCGAATGATGAAAGTTTAGCTAAAGAAAGGGGAGAGGAGCTGCTATTTTTAAATCTTTATTCTTTGCGTCTGGTAGCAGCAGCAGCACTCATTTGTTGAACATGCTACCGACATGTGCATCTGGCGCCAGGCAGTCTGGAGTGTGGAACATGCATTTTCCCCTTACTCTTTCTTCTGTCTGCCAATGTCTTCGGTTGTGTGTGGTGTGGTGTGGATGTTTATCTAAACACACACACCACACCACACACAACACTCCATTGTAATTAATTGTTCTTGTTCTTGTTCTTCTTGTTCTTGTTCTTTCGGTTAGCTGGCTGGTGCTGCTGCTGCTGGTGATTGTCTTTTGTTTATGTCTGACGCTTCTGGTGCTCACCAGAATTAGCCTGCTTGTGTGGTGGTGGCTCTGTGATGATGTCATCAGCTTTATCGTCGTCGTCATCAGCATTGATTTACTTTTCTAATGATTTGCATTTTTTTCCTTCTTTCCCACTCCTCTTTAGGATCCTCCTCTCGCTGCCGGTGGTCACCCAGCACCTGCTGGTCCTCCTCTTCGGCACCTTCCGGGCGATCGCCAACTCCTCCGAGTCCTCCGCCACCGGCATGACCTCGGAGGCGATCAGCATCAGCGTGGCGCCCAGCTTCTTCCAGTCCTGCGTCTCCGATGGGAAGCAGTTCGCCAAGATTGAGGACGTCCAGCGATTCAAGGTACGTCTTCTGTCTCTGATCCTTTTCAACTAAACAGTCTTCGTGCCTTTATGTGCCCAGTCTGTTTCTTGTGTGTGTGCTTTTTGTGGGACATTCTCCTCTTAACCTCAGCCTGACAACTAACCAGCAGCAGCAGGCGCTCGCAAAACTCTAACCCAAACCTCAACTAATAACCGCTCTCTCATAACCTTTCTCTTCTTTTCCATTTTCCCCCCTTTTCTCCCTTGCGCGCTCTTACCTCTTTCTCTAAAATCTTTTAATATTCTGCTCATCGCAATCTCTGCTGACTCCTTTTTCCACATAACATACCCACCACCACCACCACCACCGCATTATCAACTCTTGCATAACCTAATCTCATTCCATTGACTTCTTCTGCCACTTCCAACACCACTACCACCTGCCTCCACTGCCTGCATTTGTTTTTGTGTGCGTGTCCGCATCTCTCTTTCTCGTTGTTTTGTGTGCATCCTCTCTCTCTCGTTGATCTGTGTGTGTCTCTCTCTTTCTTTCTAACTTATGTGCCTAATCTCTAACCCAAAAGAACTTAATTAGGGTAAGTGTGCTCTGGTGCTGCTATTGTTTGTTTGTTTGTGACTTGTGACTTGTGACTTGTTGTGTTCCGTAATCTGTGCTTGTTTGTTTGCCTGCTTGTTGCCTAATCTGTCTATGCTTTGTTCTTTCTTTCCTTTCCTTTTCTTACTTAGCACTTTATTGTTTTCTTTCACTATTTATAACTCTTATTTATTATTTATAACTGCCAGCTATCAGTGACTGACCTTTTGTTGCACTTTATTGTCTTCCCTTGTAGATTGCCTCCTCCATAATGAAGTTTATGATCGACAACTTCGGCATCTACAACCTCTTTGGTCGCGACAACTACGAGTACTACGCGCGCATCAGCGGACGCGTGCTGAAGGTGGAGGAGAACTGGATCTTCGCCTTCAAGTACCCGCCGGAAAATGTGATTCCCAGTACGTATCCTTGCTTTACCCGACTTCTTGATCTCCTCCTAGTACCTCCTCCTCCTCCTACTTCTCCTCCTCATCCTCACCCTCGTCCTCCAACTTCCCAAACACCTTCCCACACACCCATCACCACCACCACACCCACTTCCACACCCAAAATACCCACTGCTACCACTCCTTCACTAACACGACGATAAGATGATAAGATGATGATGATAAGATGATGGTGATGTCTCTTTTTCTATGTTGATTGTTACTACTACTCCCACTACTACTACTTTTTAATACTTTGGTACTGGATACCAATGCTGATGCCTCTTTTTTACCACTATTTTTTTCTATTCAACCACTTTTATTTTATTATCAATCACTACCACCACCACCACTTTATGACGCAATCACTTCCCAAACAGACAGACAGACAAACAGACCCAGACACCAGACATACAAACCCCGAAACCCCAGACAAACACGAACAAATACAAACCCTGTTGTGATGTGATAATAAATTGGAAAGGCCCTTTCTCTCCTTCTTTTACTTCTTCTTTCTTTCATTCATACTAACCGCATGTTTGTTCTTTCTCTCTTTCTCTTTCCTTCTTCTTCCTCTCTTTCTGTCTTCAATCTGTTCAATCTGTCTCAACTGGGGTCTTTTCTCATCATCAGGGAAGCTGTCTCTGATGGCCGAGCGCGAGTGGTTGATCTGCGAAGCGCACAAGTGGGGCCTGCCGCAGATTGCCCTCTCTCGCCAGTTGAAAGGTGACCAGCATTTGGCCATCAGCTGAATGTGTCAGTAGTGTGGAATGGTAGTGTGTAGAGGACTGTAGTGTGGTTTAATTTTTTTTCTTCTTTAACTCCTTCTTTTTATTTTGCCTGCTCTTTCTTCTGTAGTGATAATCATTTTTCTTTCTTCTTTTTGCATGTCCTTTAGAAGATGTTTTTTGTAGATGGTGTGTTTGTTTGTTTTTCTTTGTTTGTTGCTGTCATCTGTTGATGCTGTGGTAGCCTTTTTTGTAAAGTGCTGTTTTTTTAAAAACTATTTACTAATTTCTGCTTTTTCTGTTTCTTTTTCCAGAAATCGGCTCTGTGGAGGAGTGCCAGAGCACGCCCACCTTGGTGTCTCGCGAGGACAGCGACCTGACACTGACTCGATCTCACCACCAACCCATTCAGTCCTCGCACATTGAAGACTCCTACGCTCGGCTGAGCATGTCACTGGAGGAGAGCTTCTTTAGGGTAAGGATTTAAAGAGGTTTTTTTATTCACAATGACTAACCTTGGTTTTTACCTTTCTTTCCCATCAGTTTTCACCCGTCAAAACCAACTCCAACTCGCCGCAGTCGATTGTGACGGTGCTGCAGCAGCAGCAGCACCCCGGTCCATCATCATTCTCCGATGCAGCACAATCGCAGTCTCAGCAGCAGCTGAAGCAGCAGTCCTACTCGAACATGCTGCACGCGGAGATGCTCAAGCTGGAAGATCTCAAGACGGTGAACCGGTACGCGGAGAGCACCAAGTCGCTCACCTTCCTCCCGATTGTCCACGAGCGGCAGACGGCAAGGATGAAGACCCGCTCGGAGTGGTTCCTCAATCCGAGTATGTTGTGGAGTTTATTGGGAAAACTTTCAACTAACTAACCTTTTTTCCCTTGTTCCTGTTTAGAAGAAAGTCCAAACAGTTCCAGCGGTGACTCTAGTGCCGGAAACTCCTCCGGCTCTAGCTCGGACACCTCTCCGCTGTCCTCCTCGGCGGCCAACGTCCTGGCCGCCTCTTCCGCCACTTCCGCTTCCACCTCAGTACGATCTCAACCACTGGCGACCACCATCAGCACGCAACAGGTGGTCTCCAATAAGCCGCTGATTCGGAAGAGCTCCTCGGGGAAGGAGAAGCGCCTCATTCGGCGGACCTCCTCGAAGAAGGACAAGGAAAATGGAGGAGGAGGAGGAGGAGGGGAAAAGAAGGTCGGAGGAGGTGGTGGTCCATCGTTTACCGAGGCCGATTGCACGCGAGAGTCAGTTCGCCAGATGAACGTCACCTTTACGTACAAGCCGCGACACTAGCTTTCTATAAGCTTATTCCTCCGGAATTATTCTTTTGTTGCGAAGTTGAATCTCCGATGTTACTATTCTTCTTATCACCCATCCCGTCCAGCCACTGTTGCATTTTGTTTTTTGCTCACATTACTTCCCTCCACCACCCCCGCCCTTTAATTCCCTACGCACACATTATCTTTTGGGGACACTCCCTCCCTCCCTCCCCTTTTCATCAATTATTTTTCTACGCCCCTCTTTACTTAAAACGCCCCTCACCCCGTCATCATCGCCATTGTTTTTGTACTACCACCTTTACACTCACTCTAAACACACTGCTAACACACACACACACACACACCTACAAAGATTGCTGATTGGTTACTTATGTCCTGCAGCATTCGCCCCCCCCCCTCTACTTTTGTATTATATTTTATATAAATGAGCTGGAGAAACTATTACAGTGAAGAAATGATGCATTGCAGTAGTGCACATTCCAAACACCGATTTGAACTCTACCAGGTAAACTCTTTCAAAACACTAGTTTTTAAACCTAGTTTAAACTTTTAGCAAAAATGCTCTGCTGCTGCCGAGTCACTCTAAGAATGATGAATTGAAAGCTCAACTGCTGCTGCTGATACTCTATCGTTTATCGATTAGCCGCTTAGTGTCTGATAGAAAGAGAAAAAGGAGAGCAAATTGTCTGCTGCTGAGCCGGTCTGCCGCCGCATTTTTGTTGTTCGGCAGCAGCAATGTCCAGAGTGTTCGGTGTGTAATGGAAATCGTGACTCGATTGTTGCCCGGTGGCAATTAGTGTCTCATCGCCGACGCTGACATCGTTCTCCTCTTCTCTCCTCTTTTAGACTACCACCACCACCACCACCGGCTACTAATATTCCAGTAGCTGCCAACAACAACAGCAGCAGCAGCAAAAAGAAGAGGAGCTTAGCCTGAGCAGCAGCAGCAGCATCACCGACTGATTTGTGCCCCTTTGTCCGGCTTCTGTGCAGAAGGAGAGAGAGAGAGACTAAGCCCGCAGGCAAAATCGGCATTCTTTTCCCTCTTCTTTTCTTCTTTTTCTTTTTTGCACAGTGGGGCCCTAGGACCTCGGTTGAAGTGGCTGAAGTGGTGGTGGTGGTGATACCATGACCAGCATCATTTTTCGAGTGTGGTGGTGGTTCACTTTTGATGGTGGTGATCATGATGTCAGTGGTGATGGTGATGATGATGATCTGAGGGCACAAACTGACTGACGGATCAGAGGACGACTGGAAACAGGAGGAGGAGGAGACAGAGATTTGTCAGGGGTGAACTGAACTGAAGAGAGAGAGGAGCACAATTATAGGCAAGTGCTGCTGCTACCGTCGAAGCCGTCTGCAGTAGCCTAAACTCACTCTGCTTACCCTCAACTTTGCCTCCTGATGTTTTTCATTCAAAGAGTGTTCAGCCGCCGAGGTGAGCAGACGAACGAACGAACGAACAACATCGACGGCAACGAGCTAACAAGCGGTGACCACAGTGTGCACTTGTTTCGTTTTGGTGCAGCGGCGGCAGCAGTGGCACGTGCTGGAAAACATCTTCAAAATGTGCACCACTTTTAGCGCAAGACTTTGGTCTTCAGCAGAAGAAGAATTCGTGAAGACCAGAAACAGAAAAAGGTTACCGGCAATAGAGTCGTTGATGAAAGCTGCAAATCAAATGAGCAATCAAAAGAGAAATCGTAGTTGTTCATCATCAGACAAACTGGCGGCTGATTGTTTTCTTCAGTCTTCTTCATCTTCTCCTCTGTTTACACTTTCATCACCTCAACCTCAGTCAATCTGTGATCTTTTTTTACCTTCTTTTTCTTCTGTTTCCCCTCTACCTTCTTCTTCACCTGCCTCGTCATCAAATCGAAAGCGAACTAGAACTTTACCTCCCCTTTTCACCTTCATCTTCAGCCTCCTCAGCCTGTTAAGCGCCGTCTCCGCGTCAGGCTTCTTTGAGCTTCAGGTGCTGGACGGCGTCCACAACTCCACCACCGTGCACGTCTGCTTGAAGGAGTTCTGGAACTCGCAGATCAACTTCAACCGCTGCACCTTTGGCCAGAAGACGGTCATCTTCAATAGCAACAACAACAACCCAAACAACCAAAACAACGATAACAACAACAATGACCTTCAACAACATCACCACCATCGGCGGCAGTCAACGGTGAAGGTGCCCTTCAGCTTTCGCTGGATCGTAAGTGCCAAATGTTCACCTTTTTATCCCCTTTTTTGGCTTGGAGATTACCTGATGATTAGAGGGGAGAGGATTATGTCCGGAAAAATAGAGACAGAGGCGATGATGACCTGTGGTCACTATTCAATTCAAGGGCAGCACTAGATAGAGCAATCATCACAAAGAAGAAAAAAGAGATCATCTCAGTCTTTGTTCTCGTGGGATACCTGGCGATGAGGAACCAAATCACCACCAGCAGCAGCAGCAGCAGATGCTGTGGGAATTCTCTCACTTGTTTAAAAGTTCTAAGAAGCGAAGAGTGCTCACGTGCGAGACGATGACTCTATCCATCCACTTCCTAAGCAGCAGTTGCTCATGCGACAAGTTGCTACACAGACAAACAGACACAGAACAACAGAAACAGAAGTCGCTTTCACATCATCGACTTGGGCCATCGTTCTTTCTCTCATTAGCAGTCTGTCGTCTATGATGTGCAATGTGAGACAGCAGTGTGCATCAGCAGCAGCAGCAACGTGTCCACTTGACCACTTAACCGTTGAAAAAATTTCCGACATCATGTCTGTTTTCTTTTTTTAGTGTGTAGAACATCTTCAACAGTAGCCAGGCTTCGGTGGACACACTTGTCTTCTGTTGTTTCAGTCTGTCTGTTTCAGTCTGCCTGAACAGTGGCAATCGCCAATTAATTAGAATTCATTCGGATGGCTGAGTGAGCTCACTGGCACTGTCTTTCACACGGTGAGAGGTGAAAGGCAAAGAAGCTCCTTCTTTTGCTCTCGCGGTCGTCTCGCTTCGGTCCGCTGGTCACCGTTCGCCTGATCACACTGCCTCCGAATTTCACCTGCCACCGAAATTGAATTAGTCAAATGGATGGTGGCCAGAGAGTGCACTGGCATTTACCCTCTTAATTGCAGACCTCTAACCAACTTGTGTCACCCGGGTTTAGCAGCAGCTGGCAAGCACACAAGTTCGGTGTTTGGTCACAGTCAACTGACATTTTTTGCTGCTGAAACAGTCATAAAGCACCACCACCAGGCACTTTCATAGCTTCACTTTCAAAACCTTTTTGATCACCATCTTCTTCATCTTCGATAAATAGAAAAGAAGCAGCAGCAGCACTTGCACTAAAGTCATTAGTGTGTCAAATTGCGACGGTAGCTGCTGCTGCTGCTACTTTACCTGTAACTAATTGAGCAGACTTTCTTCTTCTTTTTTGATTCAGTTCTTCACGGTGGCTTCTGTGCTGCAGCTATGCAAAGTGTGTGCACGGTAGCATCTAATGTTGCCAAGTGGTGGTAGTACACACGCGCGAGCAGGATGCTCTCTGCTCTGCTGATTGGCACCTTCTTCCACTTCGATTGCCGCTGTTGCGTTCGAATTCGTGATCGACCTGCAGCGCACAACCTCCTCATTAGGAGAATGTCTTCGCCGTTTTCTCTCTCTCTCTCTCTTTTAGTGCCGCCTAAAAGTGCGCACTCTACCTTCAGCAGCAGAACTAGCAGCAGTCACACTGATTTCCATTCCAGTCGCTTCAGTTGTCATTTGCTCTAGACGCTAGACTTTCCCGAAAAGATCTTGTGCAAAAGTGCACGAGTTTGTGGAAAACAGTGTACTAGGCACTGGCAGTGCAGAGGCGGCAAAGGCAAAAGCAAAAGGCAGATTCTTTCTTTCTTTTTGCTCAAAGTTATTTCAATAATTGATGCGTGCTCGTGCTCGGTGTTCTTTTGTGGGCACCGCATTCTGCCCGGTTGGGTTGCAACCCGATCCTCCTCTTGCTCTTTTTCTCGGTCTCAGTCTCTCTCTCTCAGTAGACAAACTACTGACCACTCTTTCTGATTTATCGCCACTCTGTGTCCAGTCCTGGACACTACCACTCCTGACACCTACGTTGACTTTTACTGTCAAGTAGGTATCAAAGGTTAGCCAATTCAAAGAGTGTGCACACAGCCCGTTATGTCCTTTGGCGCAGACGTTGATGTGCAACTGACTGACTGGCTCAACTCTAACACTTCTGCTGTGACAAGTGTGCAAGTGTGAGTGTGACTCGGCACAAACTGTTTGAAACTGTTTGCACTGTTTTTGGCAGCTGTAAAGACTCTCATGGGGAGATGCTCATGCTGCCGAAGCTGAGGCTGAATTTGAAGCCGATGCTACCACCACCACTGCTACTACTACTGTGATCGATGTGCCCGGCGATCGGGTGACAACGGTTGCAATGAAATAGAGAGAAAGAAAGCGGGCCCTAACGAGCGTGCCTTTGTTTGCACTGCTGCTGCTGCTGTTCTGGGCCCCGCTATTGTGTTCAGTTGTGCCTGGGCCCCGCACACACACTCACTGGACAGTAGTAGTAGAAGTCTGCGGTGTCTTTGGTAGCACCTCTCTCTGAGCACTTGAACACACTTGGTCCAGCACAGAGTTAGGTGGCACTTCAACTGCCACTGCTGCTCAGATGTCCTCTGGCACTCGTTAATCGCATTTTGCCCCAGCTCTTCTCTATTTATTATTTAATCGCATTCAAAAGTCGAGAGTTCTGTGGCCTTCACTTTTAAACTTTGGCCTCTCTCTTTCTGTCATTTCTGGCTATCTGTCCTCTTCTGCTGAAACGAAAGTGAGATTTTATGTGGCCCCAAGTGCTCGTAAATTGAATCAAAATTTAGGAGAGCGCAAATAAAGAGGAGGAGGAGGATGAGGAAGAGGAACCAAATTTTATAAAGCAAAAAAAGCAAACTCGCGGAAGGAAAGCTTTGATGAGACTAAATGAATTACGCAAACAGGGCCAATAATATTCTTTACTGCTTTTTATATTTCACAATTCACAATTCTTAACTTAATTTTTTATTACCATTTCATCCAACTTCAGGGCTCCTTCTCCTTTACAATGCAACTCTCGGAGAACTCTGCCGCCCACGGCGGCGTCAATCGCTTTGTGGTGGAGGACGAGTTTGCCGTTCCTGGAACCGGATGGAAGCCGCGGACCTTTCACGCCAAAGACGGGCGAATAGTGTCGATTCGCTTTCGCGTCGACTGTGATCCGTACTACCACGCGGAGGATTGTGCCACCTTCTGTCGAACGCGGAATGACACCTTTGGCCACTACGGATGCAGTCAGGCAGGGCAGAAGGTCTGCTTGGAGGGGTGGAAAGGGGAGAACTGCGATAAACGTAAGTGGGAACAAAGAAAAAGTTTTTGTATTTTTTGGTTTTAATTTTGAACTTTTTTTCCTTCTTCTTTTTTTGCAGCCAAGTGCCGCTCAGGATGCAATGAGGTGCACGGATTCTGCGAGTCGCCCAATGAGTGCACTTGTCGCAGTGGTAAGTTTTTTCTGCTTGTGAAGATGAGAATTTTTGTGTGTGTTATTAGGCCCCTAGGGTCAGCGGCAACAGAGCGGCAAAAAGCCAGCACTGACTTTGCTGCTAATGAGTAAATATGTAGAGCAATTATTCTTGATTGCGTTTGAATTTTTTTAGCTTTGTAGCTTAGCAGACAGCTGACGCATCTCTCTCTTTTTCTTTCACTGATGAGCAGTCTAATCGAATGCAAATTGCCTGTAAGCTTCATTAGAAAGAGAGGTTGCATTAAAAAACTAGATCATATTTCTCTGCGCCCCAGAGGCACTGCTGCTGCTTTTAATGAAGTTTGAGCTTGCTAGTCTGTCGCTAACTAATGCCGCTGCTACTGGTAATCTAAATTTGCCAATTTGCACATCGACACACATAAAAATCATCCTCATCAGTTTCTTCTTTCTTTTTGTTAATCTGTGATCTATTTTCTTCTCTCCCCTCTTTTTCTTTTTTTTTTGCAGGCTGGAAAGGGGCCAACTGCGACGAGTGCGTCGAGTATCCAGGTAAGTGGACCAAAAGCTTTTTCAATTATTCAATTACAGTTTGCCTGACATTGAACTTAGTTTCGCCAGTTTTAACTTTTACTTTTTCTTTCATTAGTAAGTCACTTGTGTGTGTGTATTAGATCATTGACTTGTTTTCTCTTAATGACCAGGGTCCAGAGTGCAATTTTTCTGTTGCTAGAGGGCAGCTTGAAAAATTCAGAGCCCATTGAGAGCATTGCCCTGGCAATTAGCGAGGTGCCCTAGCTTCGACCACTTTGTCGTCCCCGCACGCACTCAAAGTGGGTCATACCGAAAAAGTAGCTTAGTGCGCAATGAGGAACTGCTACTTACGACTGCAGTTGAATTGAGCTGAATTGCAGAATGAGTAGAATAGAGTAGAGCCCCCAATTTTTACTATTTCACATTTGACAAGTGCAGTGCGAACTGCAAAACGGGCTGTTTTAAGCCCACCACCGCCACCGCAAACTCAACAACTGTTCTGCATAATCCAGTCTCTCATTTTGTGGTACTATTCTTCCTCATTGGCTCACTCACTCGGGGGACACTGACACTGTCAGTTTTTAGCTGAGCAGCAGTAAAAAATGTAAAGCGTTAGCAGCAGCATCAAAGGCAATGCAATTAGGAGACAATTTAATCATCAATCATCAGCCGAATCAGCAGCAGCAGCAGAATCAGCCGCAGCAATTGAGCCTTCTCTCCGCTCTTCACTAAGCTCTAATTAATTCGCGGTAAAAGCGAGAGGCACTGTGCTCAACTTTTTACATTTCATTTTTTGTTCACTCCTCAGTGGACAGTAGTAGTCCTAGTGCTCCAGAATTGACAATTGTCGACGACTGTGTGTTGAGCAGCGGTGTTGGACTCATCAGCAGTGCAATTCAGTGCTTCAACGCAATTCTGTGGCCACTGGAGACTGACTGAATTTGTGAATTCATAGTGCTCTTTCACTCCCAAGTGACTGGCAAATCTACAGTGGCACCTCTAATCGCACTTTAAAGTTGCCACTTTTGCCACCACTACTGCTCAAACACGTTTGCTTGCCGATGGTGGTAATGTTTGCAAAACGTTGTTCAGCGGATTTACCATTTGTTGGTGGTAATAAAAAAGCGAGAGATCCCCAAATCAAAGGAAGCTTCATTGGAAAAGATTAATGAAACACTGGAGAGTTGCAGTGGCAAAAAATGGAAAAAAGTGAAAGAGCAAACTGCAAAACTGGACAGCTGAAACTGATGAAACAGCAGCAGCAGCTGAGACTTTTCCGATGATTATGATGCCTACACTCAGCAGTCATAGCTAAACTGGAAAGAAAGAATCTGAATAGCTCAGTTGTGCTGTGGTGGTAACCGATATGTATCCATCTCTATCATCTGCTTGAGGATACAATCTCGCTCAATCTGCTGCTGCTGCTGCTTGAGATGATCGATGGTGAACAGCAGCAGGCTGCTTCAAGAAGAAGTGCAGCATCAATAGCACCTCATTGTTTTTGCATAGTTCCACAGTGATCAGAGATCACCTTAGCTTTTCAAACACACTCTCAAGAACAAAACTTGCACTCGACAGTTTTTTGCTACATGCAGCAAAAAAAATCCTGCACATTGCCAAAGTCAACCCTTGCTGTGCAGAGTCCGGGCACAGTTTTGAGGCCGTGCTGAGTGAGAAAAAGGCCGCCGTGATTTGTTCTCTCTTTTCATTCTTTTTGTTTTTGTTCTCTCTTTCTCTCCTCAGTTTAGTTCAGGTGAGTGTTTAAGGGGTTCTAGTGGTGGTGGTGGTGGTGGTTGTAATCACCACCAGCAGAAGCAGCAGCAGCAGCAGTTCGTGAGGTCGATTAGTGTGCTCTCGTTTGTAGCTTTTTGCTGCTTCTGCTACTGAGGAACGCAGCGGTCTCGCCTGTTTGAGATGAACTAAACTGAACACACACACTAATCACGACAAAGCGGCTTCGATTGCTCGGCTATTTCTTTTTTTTCAGAAGCCATTGGTCTAACAAGTTGACTAATGCATCTCACTGGCGATCTGTTACCGCCGCAGCTAATGCCAACGCATGAGATGAAATGTGGCTACTGTGAAAAAGTTGCGCACTTAGAAGAAGAAGTTGAGAAAGAGGAGAAGCACTTTTTTACCGTCTGTGTGCTTGCTCTAATTCTAATTGATTGTCGCATTGCACATCCATCGTTTTTTTTAATTTGCTGCTGCTGCTGCTCGTTTCCTTCCTTCTTCTTGTTAGCTTGGCAGTTCCAATCAGGCACAAGTAGTCAGTTTGTCAGTCAATTCAAGTCAGACAGTTGAGTGTTTTTCTTCAGTTTGTATTTGTAAAATTTTCCTTTGAAGCCGTCAGAGCTGGCTCTCCGGGGCACTACTGCTGCCCGGTGACCTTTGCCCTTTCCTCTTTTCAGTGCTCAGACAGTCCCTTCTTTCTTTTTCCTTCTCCTTCTCTTTGACTAATTGGCGTGAATGTGTCTAGTGCTTTCTCCCAGTGTGTCTGAATTCTTTACTGCAATACTTCAAGGTGAAGGGAGAAAAGAAGTAGAAGTCGAGTCTAGTTTAAATTCCTTTCCCCTTCTTCTTCTTCTGTAGGCGTCAGACAGAACATTTGTTTGTGCTTGTGTGTGTGTGTGACTGCGATGATGAGTGATGCATTGTCTTAGAAAGCTAACCTTGATCTTTATTTTTCCTTTTCTTTATCTCCCAACACCTCCAGGCTGCACTCACGGATACTGCCTGTCGCCCTTTCAGTGCATCTGCCACCGCAACTGGGGCGGCATCCTCTGCGACCAGGACCTGAACTACTGCGGCACCCACGAGCCGTGTCTGAATGAGGGCCGCTGCGAAAATATTGCGCCGGATAATTACCGGTAAGAAGAACAAAAATTGGTGTTGAACTTTTATTTTAACCCTTTCTAACCCCTTTTATTTCCTCCAAAGATGCGTCTGCAAACGAGGCTTCTCCGGGGTGAACTGTCAGGTGGTGGAGGACGCCTGCGCCACCTCGCCCTGTCTTCACGGCGGAACCTGTGACTCTTCCTTAACCGGAACCGGAAATGGAAGCAACGGAACTTCCAACTTTCGCTGCACTTGCAGGCAGGGCTTCACCGGCGCCCGCTGCGAGCGGGACCTGAACGAGTGCGCCTCCTCGCCCTGTCTGAACGGGGGCACCTGTCACGACTTGGAGAACGACTTCCGGTGCAGCTGCCCCAGCGGCTGGACCGGGGAGCGCTGTCAGCTGGACGTGGACGAGTGCCAGGCGCTGGTGACGCCGTGCATTCGGGCGAGTGCCTGCATCAACCACAATGGCAGCTATGTCTGTGTCTGTGAGAAGGGTAAGAAGAAATTTTCAGGATGTTTTTTAGGATTTTAATACCTTTTTTTGCTTTTCAGGATTCGAAGGCGCCTTCTGCGAGATCGAGGTGGACGACTGCCAGGCTCGGCAGGTGACCTGCGCCAATGGCGGCTTCTGCATTGACCTCGTCGACGACTACCGCTGCGTCTGTGCCACCGGCTTCACCGGGGCCCGTTGTGACCAGGTGGACCAGGCGGTGTGTGAGCTGCTGCCAAATCATGTCTGGCGGTTTAATGATACCAGTTCCTCCTCTTCTTTGGAAGATAACTCTGGAGGTTGCAATGGAGGGGAGAAGATTTGCATCTGCGATGGAAAGCAACGAGAGGTGGTGTGCACCTGTGCTGAGGAGCGGAAACGGCTGCTAAAGGATAAAGAAAGTGCTGACGGGATTGAGCCAGTTCAGTGTCCGGAAAAGGAGGTGAAGGAGGGGAAAAGTGGAGATCACTTTCTTAAACGAAACCAGGAGATTCGAGTCTCCTTTGATGATGCTGCAAGTCCACTTGGCTCCTGCGATGCCATCTACGCCATTCACTGGCTGCTTAGCAATAGCAACAGCAGCAGCAGCAGTGATGGAAGTAATAGGAGTTCAGAAGGTGAAAAGTTTGATGACGATGAAGAGGATGAGGATGATGATGATGAGGTTGACAGCTTAAACCGAAACTACTTCTGCTGCCGACTCGCCTCGCCCACCGAGGTGCTCCTCAAGGTCCATGCGGACAGTCAGCTGGCCAGCTTCATCAGTCGAACACTCTTTCCCGCCCTCGTCCAGCTGATGGTCAACAGCAAGTCGACGATGGAGTTGAGGGGAGGAAGTTCAGGCAGTGGTGCTGACTGGTCCTTCATTGACTACGGCATTGCACTGCTGGTCAGCTCCCTGGTCGCTGGAGTTTACTTTGTCCTGAGAGCTCGACTGAAGAGACAACGAGCAAAGAATGACGCCCAAAATGTGGTCATTCACTGCATTCAGAACAACCTGAAGACCTCTTCAAGTCCTGGTGGCGGTAGTGGTGGTGGTGGAGTTGGAACTGTTGTTGGAACTTTGGGACGATTTCGTTCAGTGAGTCCTGCTGACTGTAACGGAGTTACTTCGGCGGGAGTTTGCGAAAAGAAGTTCATCAACTCGGGCAGCTGCTCTTGGCTTCAGTACGGCGCCAGTGCCAGCAGCAACACTGACAATGGCTGTTGTGGTGGTACTGTGCTTCAAGTTGATGTTGCTGAACTTAAACGATCCAGCTATCATCAAGGAGGTCAAAAGTACCTGAATCCGCCTCAGACGCCTTCTCCGCCGCCGCCTTCTTCTTTTCAACAGCACCAGCCGCCGCCTCACTGTCACAAGCAGGCGTACTCCTTCTATTCAATTTCATAGGTGGTGGTGGTGATGGTTTCTTTTTTCTACTTTATACACTGTACAGTTTTTGTATCTTTCTTTTTAGTCCTCTTTTTTGTACTTTGGCAATAAATTCACGCAAATGATAACACTTGATCTTCTTTTGAATTTCTCTTGAACACAAAGAAACGTTTTTACACAGTCTTCAAGTTCTTTAGCACAACTTGCGACGTGTGAATTAGGTGCACCGCAGCGCCACCTCGTGCAAGTCGTTTTCACCGTGAAGCGTAGAGGAGACAGAAACAGCAGCTGAACAGACCTCTTGCTGAACATCAACAAACACCTGATCCGATTGCTGAAATTCACCGGCCTGAAGATGTCCCGTTTGCTTCTTTCTCGACTGGTGGCCCTCAGTGGCCGAGCCAAGGCCGTGATGATGACGACGAACAGGATTCCCCTGGTGATGCCTGCTGCTGTTTCCAGACCCTCTTCCTTGGCACCTCTTCGCCTGTTCGCTTCTTGGGGCGAGGAGAAGCCGCCGATTGATCGAAAGGAGATTGAGCTTCGGGTGATCAAGTCCATCTCTTCGCATGACAAAATTGAAGTTAACCAGGTACTGGAGGAGTGGATCAGTGGTCTCCCATTGAAGCTGTTTGCATTAATGATCTTCTTTTCTCGGCAGGTTAAAATTGAGAGTCACCTGATGAACGACCTGGGCCTCGACTCGCTGGACCACGTCGAGATCATCGTCGCCGTGGAGGACGAGTTTGGCATCATGATCGAGGACGTCGACACGGAGAAGATCTTCACCGTCAATGACATCGTCGACCAGGTGATCAAGAAGCTGGACGTGGTCGATCTGCGCCAGAATCCCGGTCACAAGCACCCGAAGTCGCTAGAGTTTGGCCGCTCACAGGATTTCCCCTTTTGCTAGTCCCAATGCTGTATAAAATGAACCATTTGTTATTTCCCACACACACACATTATACACAGAATTGCTAGAATACTGAACCACTAAACTCATTGAAGCAATGATTTTTAAATTCTTTGAAGTTTTTTGAAAAAATAAAAAATCTGTTTTTGCTAAAAAAAATTCATTTTTCTGTTCACCTATCAGTAGATGGCGTTACTGTGTTTGTTTACGCATTTTGACACGGCGCAGGCTGCGTGACGCAGTTTTTCTAGTGTTCTCAAAAACTCAACGTTTGAAACTGCTCTCGTTTTCTTTTCACAAACAAACCCATCGAGCTTCATTTCATCTGAAACGGCGCTGATTTTATTTATTGGACAATGGACCAGAGACAGCAGCTCGCATGGTTAGAAACCGGTGGTGAACAGAAGCCTTCACCTCCGAGTCAGGCAAAGAAGAAGAAGAAGAAAAAGAAGAAGCAGACCTCCAATCAAAAACACCAGATCAACATTGCCACCGAGTTCTGTCTCACCTTCTGTCGGACTGGCCTCTGCAAGAAGGGCGTCAACTGTCCCTTAAGTCACACCCTCGAGAAGGTGGCTATCTGCGAAAAGTGAAGTGTTTTTTCGAATCTCTGGTGATTTAGTAGATCATGTCTGACGAGATTGTTTTGGTTGTTTTCATTTAGTTCTCTCTACGGAAAGTGCAATAACGCCCAGTGCTTTCTCTCGCACATTTCGACGCCGGACAACATGCCCGACTGCAACTTCTTTCTAAAAGGGTGCTGCAAGAAGGAGAGCTGCCGCTATCGACACGCCAAGATCCACGCCAACGCTGGCATCTGCAAGAAATTTGCCACTGGCTTCTGCTCCAAGGGAGCCCAAGTAAACAAGGCTTTTGTGCTGAATGTTTGTCTGTTCGTCTAACTCATTCCGTTTCTATTTTTCAGTGCAAATCCTTGCATAGATTTCTCTGCAAGACCTTCTCTAAGAAGGGCAAGTGTCCAAAAGGCAAAAAGTGCACGTTGGCGCACCTCAAAGTATGGCCAACAGCCCAGGCTGTGAAAAAAATTGACGTTTGCTCCAACGACGAAAGGCTGGCAAAGCTACTTCAGCGAGAACTGGACCTGGAGCACGACCGCCGCGTAATAGCGGAGGAGAAGAAATACAACGCCCACTCGAGGGTGAAGCTGTCCTTTAAGAATCAACTGTACCTGAAGGAGGGCGACCTGCACTACTCGGACCTGGAGGACGAGGAGAGTTACCACGAGTACGGCGAGGAAAGTCAGTACTGGGACTTCTTTGAGAAGATGGAAAAGAGCGCTCCGGCGATCGGGCGGGCAGGCTTCAGCGTGGACAAGGAGTCGGGAAGGGTGACGACGAAGCACGACATCGAGCGGGCAAAGGCGAAGAATGCCAGCAAGGTGATGGAGTTTAAAAGTGATATTAGAACCGGGGATGGTGGCGGCTTTCCCATGAAGCTCAACAACAGCGTCTACAATGCTCTTAGAGTGCACAGTATCAGGTAGGGAGGATCCTTTGAGGATTTTTAAAGATTAGGTTTTAACCTTTTTTTACTTTTTCAGCGAAGGCAAACGCATGGCCCGCCTCCACGAGAAGAAGGAAAAGTCCAGTCTTCAGCTGGCGGAGGACTTTGACAGACATCGACGCAGACGGCCCCGAAAGCGGACGACAGCGCAAGTCGAGGATGGCGTCACCGACGAGGCAAAAGCAGAAGCGGACTTCGAGGATGGCTCGAGTGGAGGGACGACAACAAGCAAGTTGAGGGTGGCATCAGTGAAGCACCATCATCATCATCAGCAACATCGGACTTTGAAGATGGCCTCGAGGGCGGACGACAACAAGCAAGTCGAGGATGACGTCACACACAAGGCAGCAGCAGCAGCGGACTTTAAGGGTGGCCCCTGTAAGCCCCTTACACAGCCCAAGTCAAGGAAAACATCACAGAAGCACAAGGCAGCAGCACCAGCGGACTTCGAGGATGGCTCGAGTGGATGGACGACAGTAGACAAGTCGAAGAAGGCGTCACGGAAGCACCATCATCGTCAGCAACATTGGATTTTGAATATGGCCCAGAGAATGGACGACAAGAAAGTCGAGGATGACACCACCAAAACATCATCATCCTCATCGTCATCATCAGTCTTTGGCCGTCAAAGCCGAAAACTTATATTCGTAAACCTTTGTAATGTTTGATGATTGAAAATGAATAATGACAAACAGTTTGAAATACAATTTGAAATGGTGTTTTATTGTTTGAATAAAAATACAAAAAAGAAATAAGGTTAGAAAGAAAGGAAAAAAGGAAAAGAAAGGCAGCAATCCATGGTCTTCTTCTCCTTCTCTACTTACCCATCCGCTTCTCCGTCTTCAGGCAGTCGACCGTCCTCTTCGTTCCCCTACGTCCGAGGGGGGGGGGGGACAGTAATATCTTGACAGACCGGATCTTTTGATTACCCAGAAAATGTGCCCGGAGGAGACCGGCTAAACACTGTACACAGAATTGCTAGAATACTGAACCACTAAACTCATTAAAGCAATGATTTTTAAATTCTTTGAAGTTTTTGAAAAAATAAAAAATCTGTTTTTGCTAAAAAAATTCATTTTTCTGTTCACTTATCTGTGGATGGCCTTACTGTGTTAGTTTACGCTTTTTGACGCGCACAGTCTGCGTGACGCAGATTTTCTAGTGTTCTCAAAAAACTCAACGTTTGAAACTGCTCTCGTTTTTTCTTTTTCGCAAACCCATCGAGCTTCATTTCATCTGAAACGGCGCTGATTTCATTCATTGGACAATGGACCAGAGACAGCAGCTCGAATTGACCTTCGCGGGTGGTAGTGGACAGAAGCCTTCACCTCTGAATCAGGGAAAGAAGAAGAAGAAGAAAAGGAAGAAGAAGAAGAAGCAGACCTCTAATGGGGAGCACCAGACCAACATTGCCACCGAGTTCTGTATCGATTTCTGTCGGACTGGCCTATGCAAAAAGAGCGCCAGACCCTGTTTCTTCAGTCACGCTCTAGAGAAGGTGGCTATCTGCAAAAAGTGAAGTGTTTTTTCGAATCTCTGGTGATTTAGTAGATCATGTCTGACGAGATTGCTTTCATTTAGATTTCTTTATGGAAAGTGCAAAGCCCCCAAGTGCTTTCTCTCGCACACCTCGACGCCGGACAATATGCCCGACTGCAACTTCTTTTTGAAAGGCTTCTGCAAGGAGGAGAGCTGCCGCTATCGACACGTCAAGGTCAACGCCGACGCTGGCATCTGCAAGGACTTTGCCACTGGCTTCTGCTCCAAAGGAGCTCAAGTAAACGAGGCTTTTGTGTTGAATGTTTATCTAACTCATTCCATTTCTATTTCTATTTAGTGCGAATCTCTGCACCAGTTTCTCTGCGAGTCCTTCTCTAAGAAGGGCAAGTGTCCAAAGGGCAATGAGTGCACGTTGGCGCTCCTCAAAGTATGGCCAACAGCCCAGGCAGTGCTGCCAAAAATTGGCGTTTGCTCTAACGACGAGAGGCTGGCAAAGCTACTTCGGCGAGAACTGGACCTGGAGTACGACCGCCGCGTAAAGGCGCTGGAGAAGAAATGCCCGAGGGGGATGCTGTTCTATGAGAATGAGCGGTACCTGAAGGGCTGCGGTAAGAAAGGCTACCACGAGTACGGCGAGGCAAGTCAGTACTGGGACTTCTTTGAGAAGATGGAAAAGAGCAGAACTCTGGCGATCGGGCGGGCAGGCTTCAGCGTGGACAAGGAGTCGGGAAGGGTGACGACGAAGCACGACATCGAGCGGGCAAGGAATGCCTGTAAGATGATGGAGTTTAAGAGTGACATTAGAACCGGAGATGGCGGCGGCTTTCCCATGAAGCTCAACAGCAGCGTCTGCAATGCTCTTAGAGTGCACAGTATCAGGTATCAAGGAGGATCGCTTGAGGATTTTTAAAGATTAGGTTTTAACCTTTTCTTTACTTTTTCAGCATGGCCCGCCTCCACAAGAAGAGGGAAAAGTCCAGTCTTCAGCTGGCGGAGGACTTTTACAGACATCGACCCAGACGGCCCCGAAGGCGGACGACAGCGCAAGTCGAGGATGGCTCGAGGTTGTTTCATTCAAATGAATTATATGAACTCTAGTGTCATTTAATCTGGACTTCATCTTTTGCACTTCTTCTGTTTCAGACTACTGTACCAAAAGCTGTACAATCACGTACCACATTTTATACACTTTATGGATTATTCCATAGGCAATACCGTTTTCTCTCATGTAAGATTGGTTTCAAACACATTTTATATTTTGTGAAAGTTTCGAAATAGTAAAGTCGTATGCCATCTAGTGGACTGAGGTGCTGCTGCTGCTGCTGTACAGAGTCTGCAATGTTTTGCAGCCAAAGTGAAGTGAAAGAGAGGAGAGTGGCGGACAGAATGAAAGAGGCCAACAAACGATTACACAACGTTTTGCTGTGTCTGTGTTGTGTTTGCATCAACTCTCACGCCTTGAGAAAGGAACGACGACGAGAAAGCGAGTGTCGCCACGACGAAGTGGCAACGTTTTGCTGTGTTGGATTCTCAGGCAGCATCACACCTCTACTTGATAATTTCACTACTACCATCATCCTCATCCTCAAACTCATTCTTCTTTTGCATCTTTTGTATCCCTATTCATCTCTTTTCATTCATCCTCAATCAAGTGATCTCTACCAATCTTTACTTGCCCCAACCAAGTGATATGATGGCCGCTCAACCGAGCATCACCACCACCCCCAAATCCTGGTCTCAGATGGTCAGTCGAGAGCAGCAGCAGACGAATCAATCGGTTCTAGAAACGGGGAGTGAACCCCCACTATCATCATGTGGTAGCACACTGCCTTTGGTCTCCCGTCTGGAGGACATCATGTCGGAGGAGCTCGCTCAGGAGTTGACCTTCGACCTCAGCAAGTCACAGACGCAGTCTCAGTCTCAGTCTGTTCCAGGAACGAGTTCTGGAGGCGACGGAGCTGCCACTGCCACTTCAGAGAACTTGGCCGTCTTTCTCGCCGAGGCGGGCCTCTCAACGACCGATCTGAAGGAGCTGAGCGAGTCGAGGTTTGTTTTGTTTTGAATTTTTCAAAAGGATATCGTCTAATGTACAAAACTTTGCCTCTTCAGTGACGTTTGCTCCAACGACGAGATGCTGGCAAAGCTACTTCAGCGAGAGCTCGATCTGGAGCACGACCGCCGCGTGAAGGCGGAAGAGAAGAACTACAACGCCCACTCGAAGGTGAAGCTGTCCTTTGAGAATCAGCGCTACTTGAAGGACGGCGACCTCCACTACTCGGACCTGGAGGACGAGGAGAGTTACCACGAGTACGGCGAGGCGAGTCAGCACTGGGACTTCTTTGAGAAGACGGAGAAGAGCTCTCCAGCGATCGGGCGGGCCGGTTTCAGCGTGGACAAGGAGTCGGGACGGGTGACGACGAAGCACGACATTGAGCGGGCAAAGGCGAGGAACGCCAGCAAGGTGATGGAGTTTGAGAGTGACATTAGAACGGGAGATGGCGGCGGCTTTCCCATGAAACTGAACAACAGCGTCTACAATGCACTCAGAGTGCACAGTATCAGGTAGGGAGGGGGGAGGATCTTTTGAGGAGATCTTTAGAGATTCTAATTTTCTTGCCCATTTCAGTGAAGGCAAACGCATGGCCCGCCTCCACGAGAAGAAGGAAAAGTCCAGCGCGGAGAAGGCAATCGACGAGAAGAGCCGCATCCTCCTCTTCAAGCTGATCAACCGCGGCATCCTCGAGTCGATGAACGGCATCATCAGCACCGGCAAGGAGTCAGTGGTGGTCCATGGGCTGGGGGAGAACCCCGAGAAGGGCATCACCATGGGCGAGGTGGCGATCAAGATCTTCAAGACGACCATCACGGAGTTTCGCAACCGCGTTCAGTACATTGTCGGCGATCCGGTGCTGGAGCAGACGGGGAAGCTGTCGAAGGGCAATCCCAAGCTCACTATTCCGCTGTGGGCGGAGAAGGAGATGCACAATCTGGTCAGAATTTGGAGCTCTTCTTTTTAGAAAACCTCTCTTTTTAACAGCTCTTTTGGTTTCACTCTCTAATTTAGAACCGCATCCGCCGCGTGGGCATCCCCTGCCCCGAGGTGGTGCTCCTCAAGAAGCACATCCTCGTCATGAGCTTCATCGGCAAGGACGGCCGAGCGGCGCCCACGCTGAAGAACCTCATCTACAGCAGCACGGAGATGGTGGAGGAGATCTGGTCGCAGGTGGTGGCGTTGATGGTGAAGCTCTTCCAGGAGGCGGACCTCGTCCACGGCGACCTCTCCGCCTACAACCTCCTCTGGCATGAGGGCAAGGTGGTGGTGATTGATGTGTCGCAGGCGGTTCGATCCACACATCCACATGCTTTCACCTTTCTCTATCGGGATATACGGAATATCTGCAAGGTAGGAAGGGGGGAGGAGGGTTCTAGAGAATTTCTGCAGTTTTCTAACTTTTGTTTTTTGCCTATCAGTTTTTCAGCAAAAAGATGACGCTGCCGATGGAGGCCACGGAGATCTTTGCCCTGGTCACGGGGAAGGACGTCTCCAGTCTGGGTGATGATGATATCGACACGGGGATTGAGCTGCTTGATAAGGTAGGGAGGACGGTTTGATTTGCTTTGGCTGCTTTGATTGATAACACACCCTTGACACTGCACACTTCCTTTAGATGGAGAACTACGAGAAGAACGAGGAGAAGCTGCGGAAAAGCGAAACAGGCCCGGACATCTTTGATCAGCTCTTTGAGAAGAGCCTCAAGGAGAGGGAGAGTGCAAGCGCTGAGGCTGCTGCTGAAGCAGCAAGTGGCAATTAAATTCAATGCTTGAATACAGACTGAATAGATGTTTCGCAATAAGCAAAGCTAAACAAAACGCAAAACACAGGCAAACAGGCCAAAAAATAAAACAAAACTCGATTCAAATCAAGTACTTATCATCATCATCATCATCACTTCAGCCGTGTGATTCACCCGGGCTGATTTCAATTCAGCGCCAGTGGCTGCCCTAGTTATGAGTCACCACTCATGGTATCCCCTTTCCTCTCTTGATGGTAATTTAAAAAACTGTTATCAGTGCTGCAGTTGAAGAGCAATCTCTCGCTCACCCTCTCCCGGCAACGACTAGGCAACAAGAGCAAGCACTGACCAGCAGCAGCAGCAGCAGCAGCAGCGGCAGTACATCCGCATCGGTCATCGTTCGTTTAATTTGTTGCCATTTCTGTTGTGTGTTGGTCTGTCGGGGGGTGATGGTGAATCAGCGGAAGCCGCGTTCACTCTGTCACCCACTTCACTTCACTAGTTTGCTGACATTCAGTCAGTCAGTCAGTCACAGTCCTCTCAGCATATATTTGCAGTGGGACTGTATTATTTGCACTTCGAACTGCAGAGGCAGCAGCATTAGATGCCAAGTGCCTGCTAACAAGCACTGCTTTGCTTTGCTGTTGTCACAACTAATGCCCAATGCCTTCTTCTCCTTCCTTCAGCTGCTGCTACTTCTGCCCTTGTCGCAAGTATATCACCATTGGAAGGGAGAGAGAGGGCGACATCAAATTATCAACACACACAGCCAGCCAGTCACTTCTTCTTATAACACAGAGTGCAACACGAGCACCAGCATCATTAGCAAGTCACCAGCAGCAACAGCAATGGCAGCAGCAGCAATAGTACTTGGCCACTATCGTCGACCATCGCCTAGCGATACGGTTTCCTCCTAGGAGCGACGGAGATTGGGGCAACGGCGACAGTAGACGACAGTAGACGACGACGGCGGCACTTGCCTTTCAGTTTATGTCCAGCCAACATCAGCATCAGCAGCAGCTGCAGTTCTCCTGACAACGAGAAGAGGAGGAAAGAGGAGGCATATCTGAGAACTGCATCTCACCAACTGCAGCAGCACCATTGAAAGCAGTGTGTTTTGTGTGTTTGTGCATTACTACTGAACTCGGTGAATAAGAAGAAGAAGAAGAAGAAGAAGAAGAAATAAACAGAAGCGGACTTGTCTTTCCACTCCCTCAGAGCCACTTGCCACCAGCCTGCAACACCTACGCTCAAGTGGACATTCTGTGTTTGCTGCTGCTGCTGCTGCTGCATTCTAAGTGTTGATCTCTTACCTGCGGCGCCGACTTATCTCTCATCTCTCACTCTTCGCACCTGTACATTGCCACCACTACCAAATAAGCCCTCTTTCCGACTACCTTCTGCTGTGGCTGCTGTTTTTATTGTTATTTATTGTCTGTTTGGTGAGTGCACTGTGCAGTGTGCTGTGCTGTTGCCTCCGCTGACTCCTTTCCACTTTGTAAGAAGAAGAAGGAGAAGAAGGAGAAGTGTGATAGCACACACACCTTTGTTATACCACTCTCTTTTGATATTACCACTGTGTGTTTGCAGCCTGTCAGCAGATCAAAGCGGAGGCTGCGACAGAATCGCCAGAGACGCACCAGCATCAGCATCAGCAAAAACCAAGAAAAGACTTGATTAAATAGCACACACTTCTGGAGAAACCAGAGACACTGCTGGCTTTGACAATAACGGTTCAGGTAAGTTGATGAGAAGGACATTTGACTGATATTTGATATTTAATGATTCATCGCCCCAGTTTGAACTAATAACAACTTTTTTCTCTTTATTTAATTTGAATACCTTCACCTGACATTTGCCCAATATGCTCCGATGATTAAACTTAATGTGCGCTCTCTCGTAAATGGAAAATGCTAAATGCGTCCATCATAACTGAACCAAAAACAGCCCATCCACCACCACCACTATGGACTACGATTACCCGTGCAACTTTTCCCGACCCGTCAGCGAGCAACTGCATGGCACCTCTTCTACCAACTTTTCGGGCGCCAATCCTCGTGCCTCGTCCTTCTCCACCTACTCCAACTCTTCCTTTGGCTCCTCATCATCCACTTACGATTCATCTTCCTCATCTTCATCTTCGCTGGGCCAAAATGGAGGCAGTAGCAGCAGCAGCAGTGGGGGTCATTTGGCCTCTCCACAGTCGCCCGCATACGTTTCGGTGGGATTCACAGCAGCCAACTCAACTAGAGATGGTAGTAAACAGTCGTCAACGCTCTTCTCCACGCTCCTCTCCAAGCACCCTAATGCAAAGGTAAATGAAAAGCTCATTCATTTAAAAAAATTTGCATCATCGGCTTTTATTTGCACAACTGCAATAACTGAGCTCACTCACTTTACACTCTTGAGTGAATATTTGTCAAACTGCTAATGATTACCATTTACATTCCTTTCATTCCTTCCCTCTTTCTCCTTTTCAGTCGAGCGTTCAGTTGGAAAGCGTCGTTCCGCTGGTGCCCCCTAAGCATCGTGCCGCACCGGGCATCTACTACGACATGCCGAAGAACATTCCCGTCGATCCGAGGTGGCAAGTGCCCAGTTCAGGAACTTCTAAAACCACAACTGAAACGCCCAAATTTCCCGTGGCTGCCATCTCCACGCCTAACCTCTACGACCGACCACAGTTGCCGGAAAAGTCATCTGCGGTGCAGACAAAGCAGAGCATGCTGAGCTTGATCGGCAGCAGCAGCAGCAGCAGCATTCCAAAAGCCCACCACCACAACAGCACACTTCCGGTGATTGTCGGAGCCTCGCTGAAAGCGGTGCCTGGAATGTCTCATTCGATGCAGTCAGTTGCTGCACCTCCACCTCTTTCAGTGAACACTTCCGCCTACATGTCCACTGTGCTCGGCTTTAAGCAGTCCTCCACTGCAAAGCCACTGCCGCCGCTTCCTGGCAAACCGGTATCAGCTAGTCCAGCTTCACTGCTAAAGTCAACACCACCACCTCCTCCACCGACTCCAGCGAAGCCATTTTCATCTTCAGCAGTTTCAACTGCTGCCACCACCTATTACGACGTTCTGCCGGCAAAGAACACTGCCGTCAGTACTGCTTACAAAGCTGCAGCTGCAGCAGCAGCTGATGATGACACCACCAATTACGACGTTCTTCCGGCAAAGAACACCGCCGTCAGTGCTTACAAAACTGCTGCTGCTGCTGATCAAGTAGACTTTGTGGGTAGTGCAAAGCCAGCAGTCTCAGCAGCTTCAGCTCAGCCGTACAAGTTCACCAGTATCTACAGCAAAAACTACGTCAAAGAGGCGGAGGCGGACGGTGATGATGATGACGACGACGACGAGGACTGCGACTACGACTACGACTACGTCTGTCTGGAGTCGAAGAAGAAACTGGACGACGAGGACGCCGGCATTCGACGCATCATTCCACGGGACTTTCAGACCCGGTACGAGAAGCTGGCGCTAAACTCCTCCTCTTCTTCAGGAGGCGTCGACCTGAGCCACCTGGAGCGGCAGATGCAGGCGCACTCCCTTTCTGCGAGCAGCAATAATAATTCCCGACTGAACAGCAACAGCAGCAGCAACTCAGCAGTGAAGCGACAACTGCTGGCCAGCTACCGACAGTACCTCGCCACTGCCATGGCCAACTTTGCGCAGTGGATCAGCCTGACGCTGGAGATCATCGAGCGGAACGCCCAGCAGCCCTCGGTGTACATTAACTTTGCAAAGGTACAAAATACTAGAAAATGTATTTATGAGAATTTTCACTAACTGTTGTGTGTTTGTCTTCCCCCTAGCACATCCTCCTCTCCGGACAGAATCTGCTGCTGGTGGCCAAGTCACTGAATCGGCACTACAGTCAACTGCGCAGTCTGGCCACCTTTGCCGACAGCTTCTACGAGTACCTGCGGGTGATTGTCCTCAAGACGAAGCGAGCTGCTGCTGGGGCTGGGGCTGGTGGTGGTGGTGGTAGTGGTGGTGGTAACTTTGATCGACAGGCCGTCAGCGAAATGGTGGACAGCATCAAGGGGGCACTGAGGTTCGCCTCGCACCTCAAGGTGGAGCTTATTCAGTAGTGGATTGCAATGTTTTGATAGTCTTTTTCTGGTTCGAATTTGTTTGGTTTGGTTGTTGAATTCTTTGTTTACTGTCCCTTCTATTCTTTTAAAACCAGTCATTTTTTGTTTTCACTGATACTCTATTGTCAAATCAACATATTTCAAGGTTATTGAAAATTTTTATTTTTAGCGTTTGTAATATCATAATCATTCAGAAAAAAAAGAGAAGAAAATGAGGAAAAAATTGATAACATTTTTATAATTTAAAATATTTATATAATAAGGGATTTGTATGTATAAGGTTGTTGTTGCTGTTGCTGTTGTTGTTGTTTGGTAGCTGGTTGGGTAGAGTCGAATTAATTAGTAGAAGTAGAAGATCGGGTTTTAGTAGTCTAGTAGCGCATGTTTTTTCTGTCGTGAAGATTTGTTGCGGTGTGTGTCTGTTTTCCTTATCTTAGTACACATAAACAGTAATGATAACGAAGCAGCAAAGGGTAAAGAGAGGGAGGAAACAATTTGCAGTTGGCAGATGGCATAAGGGAGAGAGAGCGAAAGTGAGACCGAAATCAGTTTTTCTGTCTGTCGGTCAAAGGTGTGTGTGTGTGTGTGGTGCCTGTCTCGGGTAAAAGACAAAAGAGAATAGACTGGCAATTGGCAAAAAAATGAAGAAGGCAACTGAAGTGCATTCTGCCAAGACAGTTCATTTTAGCAGTCAGTTGTCAAAAAAAAAGAAAAAGATGGGGCAAAGTGTCAATGTGTGTGTGAGTTTGTGTGATTCTAGTTTTGTCATTTTTCAAATACAAATCAATTCAAAGAGTGTTTTTGTGATGTTTCAAGGGCGATATGTTATATTAGTTAGGTTGATGTGTGTGTGTGTCTGTGTATATTTATAGTTTGATTTGAATTACGTTTTTCAACAAAAATTAACGTTTTTTTCCTTCACATAGAGAATACATTGAAAGAGGAAGAATTAGTAATGTACCTATCAGAGAGCTGTGCCAGCGTTTGTACAGTGCGTGAAGTGTAGGTGAAGAAAAAAAAGAAAGTATTTAAAAGATGAGAAAATAAAGAGGAAAGAAGTACAAAAAGAAATCAAGCTGTGATTTTTTATCTACAAAAAATATATAAATCAAGTGGGTGGTGGTGGTGGTAATGTAGAAGGCGCAAAAAATTACATAATTTTAAACGGCACTACTGCTGTTGCTGCTGCATAAAGAAAGAATTGGCAATTAAAGTTAGAAGGGCGATAAGTTGAGAACTGAAAGAGAGAAAGCCTAGTTTAAAAGAAGGGTAGTAGCAGTGAGGGGGTGATGGGGTGAAAAAGTGCAGCTGTACATAAGAGACGATGAATAATGGATAGATGAATGAACAGAGGAAAAGTTTGTGTGTGTGTGTGTTTGTGTGTTTCACCGCAGGCAAAAAGGTGATGATGATGGTGATGGTGGTGGTGGTGGTGGTGGTGAAGTGCTCGGCAGCTGAAAGATTTTAAAAAGTTTTTAAAACAAGGTAAACTGAACTGATTCAAGCTTGACATTTTTTCTTTCTTTTCCTTTTTTTCCATACACAACTTTCACTTTCACTCTCATTTGCCTTCACTTAACAATGTACGTGTGCTCATCCGTTCTAATTAGCATATTATACTGGGGTCTCTATTAAGCCACTGATTTAGCTGCTGCTGCTGCTGTTGTTGTTGTCTTTGCTGCTGCTTCTGCTTTTGTATTATTATTATGTCTTTATTGTGGTGAAGGGGAAAGAGAGAAAGAGAGGAAAAAGAAAGGGAGCAAAATGAGTTAATGAGTTTGGCTTGTAGCCCAGAGTTTGTGTTTTATGCTTGTGCAGGTAGGTAGGTAGGTAGAGCTAATTGCCGATATGAGGATAATGAAAATAGAAAAGGAGAGAGAGAAGGGGAACAAGTTAACAGATTGAGTTACAACACAAAGCAGACGCTTTTTAGGCTCTGGGTTTTGCTGCTGCCGCTCAGGTGCTGCTTCAGTTCAGCTGGAGTTACAGCTTTTTCAATAGCCTCGTTTTTCACTACTGCTGCTGTTGTTGCTTTGCCATTTGCCGTACCCGGAACTGACAGGGCAACTGCTTTCTTGCAGCTGGCTAGTGCACCACACTTTTTCAGCTCGCTTTTTCGGTGTACAAGTGTGTGTGTGTGTGTGTGTGTGTGTGTGTGTTTGGGTGCAGCAGCCGTGGACCGTAGAGAATGAGTGGTGCCCAGTTCTGCAGTTTTTCCTCTTTTTCCACTTTTACTGCAGCAGTTCAGTTCAGCTCAGCTCAGTTCAGCTCAGCAACTCGTCTTCAGCTTCAGTGCTAACGAAGCGAAACGAACGAAACCAGACAGCCAGGCAGGCAGGCAGGCAGGCAGGCCAACACTGCAAACTTGGGCTCAATTATTTATTGGCCACAGAGCTTGCCCTGCTGGTTATTACTAGCACAACACTGAACTGTACTGTACTGCAAAACTATTATAAATGGCTTCGTTTGAGGAACGGCGGTGCCCGCACCCTTATCTTCAACAGTGTCCGGCACCAGAGCAGAGCAGAGACAGCCACAGTAGTGGTCAAAGGGCTAGTTATTTGCCGTCGCAGTCAAATGAGAAAGAGAGAGAGAGAGAGAGAAAGAGAGAGAAAGAGAATGACACTGGCACAGTTGGGGGAGGAAGAAAAATGGGCAAAAGAATTGGCAAAATATAACAATAAAGAGAGTGTGGGCAGATGAGAGAGCAAAAGCGAGAGGAAATGAGCCTGCTGCGAGTAGTAAAATTGAAATTGACGAAGACGACGGCGACGACGACGTTGTCGTGCGTGGGGGTGAAATGTTTGTGTGTTCTTGTTGCAGGTAATAGGTAATAGGTAATACTATTTGCAAAAATTTGGTTTCATTTGGGAGAAAGGTAATGTAGGAGGGTAATGTATTAGGAAGGTAGTGATGGGTAGGTAGATAGGTAGGTAGTCAGGAGGAGAGATGGGGCACTTTGAAGAAGGGTGGTACGATTCCTGTTTATGTGTGTGTGTGTTCAATTTGTGTGTCAGTATTTGTCTCAGAAATGTGTGTTTGTGTTCTCATTGTTTAGTCCTCCTCCTCCTCCTCATTCCGTTTATCCTGTTTTTTGCATTGGGCATCATCGTTTGTGCGTCATTTGTTTGTTTCTATTGTAGGCGTTTGAACACGAGGAGAAGGAAAGAGAGGTTAATGAAAACAAAGAAGTAGAGGGGCAGCTTTTTCTGGCGCTTTTCTCCCTCAAATAAACCCGATCCGATCGAGTGCCGAGGAGGGAAAGAGACTGTGTGTTTGGTCAAATTTAGGTATTGATTTAGTGATTATCTTCGATGCTGCTGCTGAAGGGGAAAAGGGTGACAATGGTGAGGGTGAAAAGAAAAGGAAAAGGAAAAGGAAAAGTGGTGGTGGTGGTGGCGGCGGCTCTATTTGATCACGGTTAATTTGATTTGCTTGCACAACAATGGCGGTGAGCACGACTGGGGAGCACACTGGCACTGTAGCACCGAGGAAGAAAAACAGAATAAAAGTGAAAACAAAAAATAAAAAGAATGAAAAAACAAAGTGTGTTTGTGTGTCGGTTTGAATATCTCTGAGAGAGCGAGGGAAAAAATTGTGTGATGGCTGCAGCACTTTAGAGACGACTTTGCAATTGGAGACGATGATGGGGCCAGGCGAAAAGAGAACGGAAGAATAAAGAATGCTCATTCTCAGTGGCAGCAGAAGAAGAAGACCAAGAAAAAGTAGTAGTAGGCAATAGTGGAGACGAAACAAAAACTGGCAAAAAGCTTAAAGTGTGGAAGTCGGAAATCTGATCGAACAGAATAGTCTAGGCGAGTGAGACAGAGAGAGACAGAAGAGGAAACGAAGTCTGAGGTGTCAGCAGTGGTGAAATGATGAGCTCAAAAGTCTCGTGGATTCAGCAAAAAAAGAGAGGAAGAAGAAGGCAAATCGACCGACTGACCAGCGGCTCTTTTTTATAATTTCTTTTTCATTCTTTGGTTAGTGTTGTTGAAGTTAGTTTTGTTGTCTAGTCAATAATTTTGTGTTGTTATAAAATTGTCAAAATCATTCAATTGTAAAAATTAGTGGTCAGTGCTGGTGAATGTGCTGTAGTTCATCATCATCGGCCCATTTTGAGAGGCAGAAGAGTCCAGTTTCGAAATTGCTTCCTCCCTTTGCAGTCCCTCCTTCCGCCGCCCGCCCCTTCAGATCTCCGTCTCCGGGTTGGTGGAGTTTTTGGCGCTGAGGGCGTTTGGATTCCGAGAGGGCGTCATGATGGAGAGCTTTCGCCCGCTCAGCGTGTGCGACGACTCGGACATCTCAATGGCGTGCTCGGCGTCCCACTTTTCGAGCTCTTCCTTCGAGAGGTGGTACACCACACCTAAACAGCAGAAGGGAGAAAATGGATGTTTAGTATGAAATGATTTAAAGTGTAAAATTTTATGCAACTTTACAACAGCGGTTGCTAGCTGGAAAAAAAGTTTTTTTAGTGTACAATAAATCAGGACAACTCCAATTACAACTGCAGCAGCAGTTTCAAGAACTCGGAGGTCAAACGCAGCAAAAGTTTACTACTATCGAGCAATCTTTGCTGTTTCAACGCACCTGTCCTGTTAAAACTGCGCACAAATTGGGTCATCTCAGCGGCGTGTGATTCTCTACACAATTTTGAAGTTTAAAGTTAAGGTATGCAGATCTAGTTTCAGTATCAACAAAAAGTTGTTTTCTACACAAAATTAGTGGAATGCATAGAAAGGCAGATAATAGTCATCATTATCTCTCATGCAAGAGAACAAACACAGTACAACTTTTATTATCATTGCCAGTACCATTCCTTTCCATTTTTACCCGAATTGGTATATGACAGCAGCTGCAGCCGTACAAAAGAGCGGAAATCCGCTCGTCGTTAGAGACCAGCTCACTAGATGCCTCCTTTGAAAAACTTTTCCTTTTTATTATTTTACTCCTTCTGGTAAAAGGGGGTAGCAGGTCATTTTTACTGCCGTACCAGGCAACTGTTTCCCAATCTGCTGTTCAGTGTACAATGTGTGTTCTCCAGTATATAGCATGATCTCCCCTCTCTCACACAAACACAGACTGACTGACTGACTGACTGATCCGGTCGTCCGGTGGAAAAGCTGAAGCTGAAGCTGAAGCTGAATGAAGGCTGAAAGTGAGAGCCACCGGATAATGAAGGAAAAGGAGCGAGAAAGTGTGCTCCAGGGCGAAGAGACACATTGTACGGTGCAGACAATGTGTCTCTCTGTGCGGCTGGCTGGCTCAGCGTGTGCCTCTGGTCACTGTCAGAATGTCGCTCAGAATGAGCGGGAAAGGAAAAGGGAGAAATGATTTGGGCGGGTGACGCCAAGGTCGGCACATGGAATTGAGGGAAAAGGGAAAGGGAAAGGGAAAGCTGTCGTGAGTGAATGTGTCTCTGAAGCGCCTGCACACACATATTTGGCCTGATTGCCAGAGGCAGCAGCAGCAGCAGAAAGACTGAATTGCATGGGCTGGAGCATATCGATAGTGTCGTTAAGGTGTGTGTGTGTGTGTGCTTGTCTGTCCGTACGTTTTTTTTCGATACACACAGTGTCACACACACACACACACCCAAAACCCGATTAATTGCGCGCGCACGCCTAGTGCCGAATCAGTGGCATAGAAAGTAAAAAACAGACAAAATGTACCATTTTTGCACTGTCTCCGGCAGACAGGCGAAGAATCAGGCAAAATGTGTGGGCGATTTTGCTAAACGGAATGTTGTTGCATGGTTTTCACTGCCTTTCAGCTGTTGGCAAAGTGAAGTCTGGTCGCCGCTGGCGAGGATTAGACGTGCCCAGAGATAACGGTGGAAAAATGGGTTTATATTTTTTTTGTTTCTTCATTTATTTATGTATTTGTATGGCATGATATCATAGGATCATATCAAAAGATATAACAAAAATAGAAACTGACAAGTTAAAAAATATTTGTCTTGTTTAAAACTATCACAGTCAAGGTGTTACAAAAAGCACTTCAAAGCTCAATTAGACTAATGATGATGCTCAAAGGTGAAGGCAAATAAAAGCAGTTCTTATCAATAAAAAAGAACACTGCTTTTTGTGTTGCGTAATATGCGTTCGAAACACTGATTGAAAGTTGCAGCAGCAGCAACCACAAAAGCAAAAATTAGAATGGAAAAAGCGGCAAAGAAAAATTATTAGCAGTAGTGTTTGCGTGTAAAAAAAAGTAAAAACCATCAATTAGATGAGATCAACTGAGAGAATCGATGAGATCGGTGGTCAAGAGAGGGAAAGTAAATGATGAGGGGAAGTAAATGGCAAACAAATCGTCGTTAGCGACAGCACTTACCTGCGCCGTACGCGTCGCCCAGAACGTTGATCGATGTCCGAATTCGGTCACTAGAAAAAAATAGGGAAAAAAGAAAGAAAATGCGATTAGTTGAGCTGTTCTGATCGGCTTTGTAGAATATTCAGAGATAAACGACAAAAAGAATGAGATAGAGAAACCACGCGATTTCCTCACTCAATGCAAGAAGCTAAGGGGATAAACCACGGGCAAAGTGCTCCTCACTTTTTCTTTGTTCTTACCGCCGCCACCAAAAAGTTCTTTCTGGTGGATATAATCCCTGGCACGGAAAAAACTTTTAGAGTCTTTAAGAGAGGGAGGGAGAAACTGCAGGATTTTAGGGGTTGTAGAGATACTCTGTTTCACCCAAACCAAAAGCAGACTGATATATAAAAAAATGCGCTCTTTTTCACGTTAAAATAGAGGGCTAATGGGGAGAGAGGAAAAATGGGAGAGCGCGGTTTAATTGTGATTGCTCTGGGACAAAGCAAAAAACCGGCGACGGCGGTGGTAGATTAATGCGCGTTCCAAAAAAAAGAGAAAAAGGTAGTAAAAATAAAAAAATGGTTAAAGTACACATTCGGGCAGCAAAAAGGCGCCTTCTCTCTCTCTCTCTCTCTCTCTCTCTCTCTCTCTCTCTCTCTCTCTCTCT
>JAALOO010000291.1_pt1 | contig 46579 bp, 23 predicted proteins | sample 7257641 | NCBI WGS metagenome assembly JAALOO01 (sample SAMN14085613, study PRJNA598686) | mite metagenome | biome: ENVO:01001000; feature: ENVO:01001002; material: ENVO:01001226; isolation source: single female mite from University of Michigan culture on fish food culture... ...
TCTCTCTCTCTCTCTCTCTCTCTCTCTCTCTCTCTCTCTCTCTCTCTCGGTCATTTGTCTAATTAATGGTGTACCTCGCCTTCACTTTCCATTCCGTTGCAGTTGTTCATGATTGACAACTGTCTGGAGGACTGGCGCATTGCGATGACCTCCAATCGCATTGCGCTCATCATTCTCGAGTTGATCATCTGCTCGGTGCACCCTATACCGGGCGAGTACAGCTTCACGTGGACCACCAAGCTGGCCAATCACGGCGGTCGCTTCGAGACCAAGTCTGTTGTTGTGAGTATTCCATTTCCCTTCTTTTGTGCTGGCTTTACACCCTAATCTTCACATCTGTCTTTTTTTTCTTCCCTTTGCATTAGGTGCCCGTTGACGTCACCCTTTCGTTGCCTATGTTCCTCCGTTTGTACCTAATCTGCCGTGTGATGCTTCTGCACAGTAAGCTCTTCACTGATGCCTCTTCGCGCAGCATTGGCGCACTCAACCGAATCAACTTCAACACTCGCTTTGTCCTCAAAACGCTGATGACCATCTGCCCGGGCACCTGTCTCATGGTCGTCCTCGTCTCACTTTGGATCATCGGCAGCTGGTCAATGCGACTCTGTGAAAGGTTAGTTGTGCGGTTTTGTTACCGAATCAGTTGGCCTTCGATTTCAAAGTGCTCTTGTTCAAATGCTGTGTTTGATCTTCTAAAGTTCTTACAATTTCGACATTTGATCTAATGGAGATATAGTGCTTCGGTGTGCGTGTAATGTCGGTTTGAAAAAGCGAAAGAAGAGTACTTTGCACTTAGTGAAAGAACACCGTCTGAAATGATGATGCCACTGTTACTGCGGCCTAATGACTGAACTGTGCACACAGTAGTAGTTCTCTACTCATTATTCAGTACAAGTCGGGCAATTACGCAAAACGCAGACAGTGTCTGATCATTAGATTTTGGGTTTCAGTTACAGGCAAGGCACAATGTCTGATCACATCGTCTAATGCACAAGCTTTGTCGTGCAATTTGATCGTCGTAGTTGCCTAATGAAGGCGCCCACAGTCTCTGCTGCTGCTGTTGTAGGCATCAATGCTGCACAGAAACTCTCAATGACTGATTATCATTGCTGGGACGCCGTATCACAGTGGGCAAACACAGCTTTGCTGTGCTATACAGTTTCTTGCTTCCTAGTTTTTCTTGCCATTCAACTAACCAGGCTTTCACCGATTGACAGTTTGCCTCTTTATCTTTCCTAGCAATCGATTATTTTTTCTGGTGATTCATCATCATCCTCTACCCTCTTCTGGTTTATGTCACTAGCATTCAAACAATATCTATATTTTCTTTTATTCCCAAAAAATTCATTGTTTTGCTTTGATTGAATGAAAGAGTAGCTGTGCAAAAGGCAATGAATTGGCTTTGTTGGTTTGTGTGAGGCTGATTCGTCAGGTGATGATCACCGGCTTCGTTGTCGTCATCGACATTCATTGCTTTTCTGTCAACTTTAATGATTGAGTTGAATTAAATTTGCATCTCTTGGAAATATCTATGAAAGCTGGCCGGCCTGTGATAAGAAGCGGCAGAAATGGCGGCAGTAGCAGCAACAACAACAAAAGGCACTTTCCCCGCCATGAGTTGCCAAAGCAGTGCTGGCAGTGATCGATCAGAGGTGCAGTGCTGTGCAGGGAAGCTTTTATGACTTTGACTTTGCTGCAAGTACTGCCAAATACGCAAGATTCTCCGGGCAAGGAGATTTTCCGATCCGTCGAGACTGCTTTTACTGCCATTACTGGCCATTACTGTCAAATGGTAATTTTGTTTTGCTATTGCAATAACTGCCGCTGCTGCCCGGTGCCGATTCTGTCCACACAATGACGGCTGCTGCCGGTGACTAGTGCTCGAAAACACTGAGGGAATTAATTACATTACCACTGACAGAAAAGAGTCGCTACGCGGCTGGGTGGTGGTAGGTAGCATAATTTGAATGCACATTAGATTAAATTATTAATCTCCAATTCACTCTCTAAAGCGATTACTCAAATGACAGCTTAGGTTTTTAGCTCCGTTTTCTAGCGGTGGTGGCAACAGCAGTTCAAGACGGTGTATATGCTTTACCGCTCTGCTGCATTTTCATTTTCGGTCATTACGGCGAGGATCTGCACAGACACACAATAGTGCTTGCGTCTGCGGAAATTCTATCTTCTTCTTCTCCTCCTCTTTCTTTCTGTCTTTTGCCGCTTTTTCTTTCTATTCTCGTCTCGTCTGCCCCTAACGACGTTATCAGGCAAAAACAGCTCACTAAACGGTCATTTTGTACACCTGCCGCTAATCTGCAGCTTTCTTCTCTTCGGCTTGCCGTTACCGCCAATTCTACTGTAAACTCGTAGCAGTGTTGAACAAAAAATTGACTGTGCCTCTTCAGTTGACGTGCTACACCTCATTTGTATAAAGAAGTGCAGCAATGTGTGAGAGAGAGGGAGAGATACAAAGCGGGCTTCATTAAAAATGCATTCAATTCAGATCGCCTAGCAATGAAGTGATTGCGCCACTTGATTGAGGCGCATGGCAAGCATTGACCAGCTTACTGATAATCTGTTTTGTTTTTTTCTTTTTTCTATTTAACTAGACACCACGACGAAGAGCACGCCAATTTGTTGAACACCATGTGGCTCACTGCTATTACCTTCCTTTCCATTGGTTATGGTGATATCGTCCCCAATACGTAAGTGAATCACACTTTTTTCTCACTGCCTACTTTATGGATTCTCTCAAATGCTAAGTGCCACTTTTATTCTAAATTTTCACTCCCATTTTCCCTCTTCTACGTTTTATCCATCTCATCACATCACATCTCATCCATCAGCTACTGCGGAAGGGGCATCGCCGTCTTCTCCGGCCTCATGGTGCGTCTTTGCTTTCTGCATGTCATTGGTCTATATTTAGGTCAATCACAACACACATTCACATTGGCATCGATTTTCCCTTTTCACTGATGCTATTTTCCTTTCTCTCCCTCTTTCTCGCCACTTTCCATAGGGCGCCGGCTGTACTGCGCTTGTGGTTGCCGTCATTGCCCGTAAACTCGAGCTGACGCGGGCCGAAAAGCATGTGCACAACTTTATGATGGACACCCAGCTCACAAAGAGAGTAAGTGTAGTCAGGCAGGCAGTGTGTGTGCACCACTAAGATGACTGCCAAGGGCGGTTGATGCGGAGATGTTGCTGTCACTGCTGAGAATGAGAATGATGCTGCTGTTGCAACGTAAATCATCCGCTGCCGGCGTTATTTACATTATAGCCCCCGCTTTTAATACACCGTATTAATACTTTACTACCGTTTTTGTCTTCTTTTTTTTCTCTCCTCTCCTCTTTGTAGCTGAAGAACTCTGCGGCGAATGTGCTGCGTGAAACTTGGCTCATCTACAAGAACACTAAGCTCACCAAGAAAGTGAACCCGTCCCGCGTGCGAACTCATCAACGGAAGTTTCTGCTTGCCATCTATAGGTACTGCTTTCACTGCATTATAGCAGCTTTGAAAACCCACTAGTGACACATTCATTTTTTTTATTTGACGTACAGTTTACGGAAAGTGAAGATGGAGCAGCGAAAGCTGCTGGACAACGCCAACACCATCACTGATATGGCAAAAGTGAGTAGCTGTCACCTCTGATCATCCTTTTTGCGAATAGACATGAACTGACATGTTTCTTTATTTATTTTGTACAACAGTTGCAGAACAACGTGTACGAGCTTGTCTCTGACATCAACGCCCGCCAGGCGCTAATGGACGAGAAGGTGCTCACGCTGGAGGAGCGCCTGCTGATCATTCACGAGCAGATCGACCAAATGCCCGAGCAGATCAAGAAGGTGCTCACCAGCGGCGCCGTCCAGCGAAGTTCCCTGCCCACACTGGTGGAGAACAACATCACCGTCGGTGGGAGCAGTCACCACCACAATGGCGGCAGTCCAAACAACAACATCACCGTGCCCATGTCCGGCTACATGCCCAGCTACCAGCGAATGTCGGACGATCTGCAGCAGGCGAAGCACACCTACCTCCACCCGAATGATGCCGCCTGTCTCTCCGCTCGTCCCTCCTGGTCGACGTCCAATATAAACACTCCACTGCAGCAAGCAGGCTCAAGTGCTCCCACGCAGCAGCAGCAGCAACAGCAGCAGTACGCCAGTGGTGGTAATGCAGCGAAGCAGTACCTTACGCCCAATGTACTGCGGACTACCTCCTTTGACACCTGATCAAGCATCATTTTTTAAGCCCACAACAATTTTGTTGTTGTTGTGGTTGTTTTCATCGATTCCATTTACACTACAACACTGTGGATATCGCAAATCTCCCTTTTCTCCAACTTATACTTGTCCACTCTCTCTACTCCGATGCCTCTTTTTCTTTTTTCTCAGTTGTGTAGGTGGGACGACTAACCTCCTACGCTGCCAGTGATGTACATAGCCTAAACTCCTGAAGTCCTTCTCATCTTCCTTTTTTTCCTTTTCTTTTCATTTCACCTCTTCCTCCATCATTCAATCTGAATCATCCTTGCTGTCGACGATTCTGTCAATCTGTGTGATCGCCATGGCCATCACCCCAGCACTGCTGGCCATGCCTGTTGTACATAGCCACACACCACACAATTACTTTTTCCACAATTACACACCTACACACACAGCCACCCTATCAACTCACCACCCTCACCACCACCATCTTGCCTCACTGTTCAATTTGGCCGTTCACACCTCACGACAACCATCACCCAAACCATACACTTTGTTTTCACGCCCACTAGAGCCTAATTACTCTTCTAATGATCTTTCGATGATTTTTTTCTACTGGCGCGAAACATTTCTTCCACACACACACAAACACAATGATTATTTTCACTATCTGTTGCTGTTTGACACGGTTGTTGTTCAGCTCTTCTTGTTGTTCTTTTCTTTCTTTCGGTGTAAACTAAATCCGTTTCTTCTCTTGCCTGTGTGGTCGGCCTGTGTGGCAGCAGATGTGCCCCCAATCGACCGCCCACCATTTGCCCTAGTGTCCTTAAATTCTTCAACCCAATCACACACAAAAGCCCACACCTATCCAAATGATTGTGGTAGTCATCCCGGTAAATGGCCGTCATCACCACTACCACCAACATCAACCGACACCTCTCTTCCTTCTATTTTTTTCCGCAGTCAATTTTTGTAATGCTGACTGCTCATCATCTAGCATCACAACAGCCTCTTCTCGCCAGCTATTGCCTGTCTGCAGACTGATTCTCAGCCAATCAGTTAGCCTATCTTTCTCTTCTTCTCACCCACAACTAATTTGTTCTTTTATTTTGTCCATTTTGCTGGCTATAGCGCTCGAATAAAGCCTTTTTCTACTACTTTGAACTCCCATTTAGGCGACCTTCACAGATGGCGCATCATGATCTGCCAAACACTACATTGGTCATTTTACAAAATGCCATTTTGTCTGTTTAGTGACTAAATTTTAGTCAAAATCAAGCCAGGCTTGCTTTGACTATAGTCACTACCTGAACATTGCTCTTCATTGACTGTCTCAATTTGTCACTCAAAGCAATGATCACCTTTTGCGCCAGGCGCCACTGTGATCATAGTTTTTCAGGCTTTTTTGAGTCAGTTCCTCTTGAACAAACACACACACGCATCAGTTGTCGATGTGAAGTGATAAACAGTGAGAGAGGCACTTCTTCAAAACGTCAAATGACAGTGGCGGCAGCGGCTTCGTCGGCATGTTCACAGTCACAGTGTGATGTCATTAACATTTCCATTTTAATTAGAAAGAAGTCAAGCACACCAAAGAGCATTAAGCTGAAATATAGCTATGGCGTGGAGCTTTGTGTGCGCGAGCACAGTGGACGATGGATGTGTGTGTTTATATCGAAAACCATCTATTTACGGCGTGGACAGTCCTCTTCTTCTTCTTCTTTAGTACAAAGCCTCCGCTGCTCTTTCTGTTGCCGTTTCTGTCATTGGCATTTGGGCCAGTGTTTGATCGAACTTGGTGTGCTATGGTATGCTCTTTTCCTTCTGTCAAACGAGTTATCGACGTCGTCAGTTTGGCTGCCGCTCCTGCTAGTGTTGCCGGTGCAAATGAATGTGTGCTCTGTCTTTACTACTAAGGTACTGCCAATTACTATCATCATTTTTCTCTTTCATTATCCTGCATTATCACCGTTTGATCTTTTTCCTTCGTTTGACACTAGTAAATGTGCTCATTGACGCATCGTTTTCTCAGTTTTATTGCTCAACGTCTTTAAAATGATTTTCATTTTTAATCGAAACAAAAGGGTAATCCATTTGAAAACAGTTCTAGCAACAACAACATTGTTTATTTCTGTTACTGATTTTATAAATGTTTCTGTAACTGTGCCAGTGGTGCGGTTTTTAAACATTATCCAATAATTGGATTCCAATTGCTGCCATCTCTTTGTTGCCACCAAGAGCGGCGGGGAAATGACTGCGACTGGTATCTCCTTCTTTGATCCGATCTCTACTACTGTTGATAATCTCTAGAGCAGTTTTAACCAAAGTTTGCGCAGAGAACACTGTGTGGTTGTTGTGAGTTAAGTAATGGCAACTCATTAAGTAATGGCAATGTCCGCAATGAACAAATGGCCATCACCAATACTGCCATAAGCAGCAGCAGGCCAACAGGAAACATTTGCGCAATTGACACACACAAACAGCAAGTAGTAGTACCCTGTAGGCTGCAAAGCCAGCCATTCAGTTTGGCTAATCTTATCTGACCTTTCACTGGTGATGGCCTGTGAGTGGATGGCTGAAACAAGCAAGGTCAAGCGGTTGTGCGCCTCACCAGTCAGTGGTCATCTCGATCATCTGGCCTGTCCTGCCTAACAGCAACAGACAGTGCCTGGAAGAGCACACAGAAGAGTAAACAAGTGTCGCATTGCCAATGAACACCGATTCAGGCTGACTAACTGTTTGAGGGTGAGTGTGTTCGTTTGTGCCATGTGACATTCATAAATTCGCAAAATTCTTTTTCTTTCAGCTGCAACACCATTCTTCAGAATTGACATGTTTGACTGTTTAGCAAGTTATGCGTCCTGTCCTCCTTTTTGTTTAATATCTAGGCTTCTCAGCAACCTACTGAAACAGAATTGTCAGCACTGTGCGGCGATTTGTTAGTGGTAAATCAACGTTTGTGCTACTTGAGACCCAGTAAGACAAGACGACGTCGACGGCTAGTAAGTGATTACAAACTTTACAGCTAGGAAACTGAAGAAGAACACTGCCAGCCTCTAATTTGTCTGTCTCTTACTTTTCTTCTTCTTCCCTGCCCTTTTTCCACAGAAAAAAGTGCAATGTGAGAAGGTTTGAGAAAATCTTGGTGAAGATGGCATTTCGCCTGGCGTCAGTCCTCTTCAGCCTTCACTTGTGATAGACAAAAAAAGTAATAAATCCATCGACCACACAGACTTGACACGGCCTGTACCGATTGACTCATCTGACCACTTCGGTTGGCAAATAGCCCTCAATGACTAGTGTGCCTGCCTGTCTGATGCTCAGCTCTGTTGGCGCCAGACTGACCATGGCAGATGCAAAGAGATTAGAGATCAGTTGAGGTGGGTACTACCTCCTTGGTTAGCCAGTTTCTTCTGCAGTACTAGATTGCGCATCGCAGAGGCGATTATTAGTCAGTCAAAGACTTTACGTTTGTTTTTCCAGGCGCCTCTGAGTTATACATGACTGCTGACAGAAGGAGAGAGAGAGCAAATATGATTAATGCGGCATTAAGTGGATGTTCGCTCTCTTGCTTTTTCTCTCACTCAGCAAGCACTTATTGTCACTTTTGCCTGATCTGGCCATTTGTCATCGAGCATCAACATAAGCAACTCCGAAGAGTCGTGAGTGAGAGGCCACCGGCGTTTTAATTGGCTTGTTACCGGTGATGTGATGATGACTGAAGATGTTCACTTCATCAGCTGGAGCCCTCACCAACTTCTTTATACATTTTTTGGTTGTCATTCAGTAAATAGAGTTGTTGACCACAACTTTGTACAATGCTCCCTCTCATTCTCTTTCTCTTTCTGGTTCAACTACCTACTTCACCTGTTACATTATCTAAACTATCTACTTTTGAATGCTCTCGTCATTTTTCACTGTGTAGTTTAGCTATTTGCAATTTATTGCGACCATGTTGGGCGATCAGGAGCAGCAGCAGCAACAGACTTCATCGTCTTTTCAGTGTGTTTTATTCTCCTCTGCCATTTTCATTCTTACCCTCCCCACAGGTCACATTATCGTCCATTTACTTTTTATTGTTACACAACAGCACACCATTGAGAAATGATTAAGCGGCAATGGATGAGGCAGTGAAACTGTGCAATAAAATGAAAAAGAAGCTGCTGTTGAACTTCAAAGCTGTTGATGCGCTCTTCTTGAGCTTTACTTTTCTTCCTTTTTTTATGGCACAGAGAACCACCGACACCGCCAGGCACAGGTATTTTGGTTGCCCTAAAACCACCAACCTGTTGTTGTTAGTGGTGGTGGTGGTAATTTTGGCCACACAGAGATTGCCTGCTGATTGATTCCTCCAATTGTCTCTCGGTGTGTCTCACTGTTTTTATGGCAATCACTCCCAGTGGCAGTCACCGTCGATTCTGGCGACTAGGCTTCCACTGTAGAACCTTATCGATTCAAGCTGACCGAGTGGCCACATCTTGAATACCTGAGAATAGTGGCAGCATGTGGCAGGCGATGTTTGCAGCTAACTTAAGAGCCACGTCTTCACTTTGGTAGTCCTCCTTTTACTGTTCATTGGCGACCCTGTCACTTCAGGAGCAGCAGCAGCAGTTTCTGCAGGCTTCACCAGTCCATTAGCAGTGAAATGGCTAGCCAAGCTATCAGCCTAATGAATCAATCCTGCTGCTTTGGCTGAGTTTCTGCAGACGACAGCTACAGTAGGACAATTTGTCCATGTGTGTCTTGACTAGGGCAGGACTCACAGTGAAACAGCGAAAGAGGAGACACTCACTCTTCAGTAGAGACAGTGACAAAGAGTGAGTACCAAGAAGCAAAACAAAAGACCTAGTGTCAGTGAAGTGTCTGTCAGCTGAGAAAGGCTGACTGCTAGCCATAATGGATTACCAGGAGAACCATCTAGCCTTTCTGCTAGCATTCAGGCACTCAAATGTAGGCTTAAGCTCATTAGCAATTAATAGACCTTTTTGTGGAATTTGTGTCTTTGACACAGCTTCGATGGTCAGTGATTTTGGTTTTCACCAAAGCACCAGCCCCAGCAGCATTGCACAGACATGTGAACAGTTCTGCTTAATGGAAACATTAATCTGTTTGCCCACCAGTTGTCCAGTGAGCAGTGGAGGGAAGAGGAGCGAGGTACACTGACCACTAGCTAACAAGGGCAGGCCAGCAGAAGGAAAAAGGCAAACTTGATGCCAAGTCGATAGATAAATGGCCCTGGCAGGCAAAACAAACAAACAAACAATCACTGCTTGCTGAAGGGCAAACAGAAAAACAGAGTGAGAGAGAGAGAGAGAGAGAGAGAGAGAGAGAGAGAAAGAAATTGGTCCTAGGTCCTTTTCGGCCCTTTGAAGGTTGGGAGCACATTCTCGCCATTCTCTTACTGGGCTGTGGCAGAAGAAGTCAAAATACACAGAACAGCACTATTCATAACAAAAGACAGAGAGGAAAACGCTGACAGATTAGAATCTTTTGACATTTAAGTTTACACTTGCTCGGTTCTGAGATACACTTACTCTTTCAAATGCTACATGTCAATTTTAAGTTCTCAAAAGCGAAAGGGTGAACAAGAATCTTGTACTTTTTAAGGTGCCCTTAATTTTTCACATCGGGCGACACCAAATAGCAGCCTGAACTTTTTTAGTTTTTTGTTTGCCAACTTTGGACAGGATTCGATTAAGCTTGTTGTTCATTTGTTTACTCTTCTTCTGTCAACTGTGACGTTGCTCTTTAAATCGGTGCTATTTAAAAGGTCGCTGTTCTGTTACTGCTGCTGCTGCTGCTGATGGTGCCGGTTTAATTTGCCGGCACTGAACAGCCCAAGTATCGCCGCTGAGGGAGCATTGGTAAACGGCAAAGTGCGACAAGATCATAGTCTGAGGACGTCATACTGCTGCTGCTGCTGTTGCTGAATCCTGTTTGCGAACAATGTGTAATGTGTTGCTGTTGCTGCTACAAGACAAGTAGATCGTAGCAGAAGGCAGCGACAGGCCAATTAAGCCTGCAAAGTGGCTCGATTTCTTCAATGAATGAAAAGTAAAGTGAGCCTCCGAGTGAGCTCAAACTTCTTCGGCAGTTGGCCGATTAGATGTCATCGTCGTGTTTTCCTAGTTTTTCTCCTCAACCGAATGTGACTGTTCGAATGTGTCTGCACCACTGGAAGCAAAGCACTGTGAGCACCTCTTTCCTCTTGCAGTCCACCCAGTGCACCCCTTTCCTCCACTGATAAGATCCATTAGAAATGAGAGGGCAAATATTGCCAAATATTGTTACTCTGTTGCCAGGAGAGCCGTGAACAGGCACCGGCGATGCACAAGTGCCATCGACTCCTAAACTGAGTCCAATTGACTTTTCTCAAGCACGGTGGCCCAATCACACACACACAGCACTTGGTTTTCTCTTTCTCCCCTCTCCTCACTTAGCTGTGAAACACATTTAACTCTCCAGTCACACTAATGAAGCAATTTGAATGAAAGTAACTGCCCTTTAATTGCACTTCCAAGAGACAATGGCTCCGATCGATGAGCTGCTATTAGCTGCTATTACTGCTGCTGCTGTTGATAATGGTGCTGATGCTACTGCCTCTGCTAGAAGGTCGTTCTCACTGCTGATGAGAACAAAGGGGGCACCGACCATTTGTCGGTCGACCGACATTGAACTTTTGCTGCTACTACTGATGCTGATGTTGCTGCAGTTGCTGTCGGCGGATGAGTTGCACAAGATTCGCCTTTCTTTATAACTTAATTTAGTGCTCAACCTTGCAACACTGACGAGTGATCTACCTGTGTGCCTAAAATGTGAGGCTCTGGTTTGGCTAAAAAGGGATTTCAAGATTAAAGTTGACAAGGTCGCAATTAAATTATCATTTTTCATTGAGTGAGAAAGTGGCCCACCGTTTAGGAACGTCTCAATGGAACAAAGTGCCGGCAATAGCTCAACAAGTCAGCTGACGTGCTAAATCAATTACAATCAATTTGCCGCTGTGAAATCCGCTTAGATGAACCAATTAGTAACTCGTTTATTTCAATCAAACAGTAGTTTTTGAGAGCGCACTGTGTTTGCTGTTTGCCAGTAGCTGATGGCCAACGACAGGTAACATCTATCCAAGTTTACACACGAGTAAAGAAAGACAAGATGTATGTTTGCAGTTGGCCAACATAGTGAGCAGCGACAGTGAGAGTGACTTGCTGAAGTTGACTGGTGCGAAGCACTTTAGTCCGAGCGATCGAGTTAGAGGCTCTTCAGAAACGCCTAAGGTTAATTAGAGCCATCATTACGAGTGACTCGATTTATTGCTGCCAATTTTGCCTCACTTTGGTCTCACTCTATGCTCTTTCTTTCGGCGGATTACCACCATCACCACCAGAGAGGCACTTTGACGGCGGTCGGTGGCTTTCTGTCACTGTCTCCGTGTCCGTGTACTAATTCAATTCGCCTCCTTTTCTGTTGTGGCTGCTGTTGTAGTAAATTTCAAATTGTGAAATTGTTTAGTTTTGATCAATTTTACGTATGTGGTTTTTTTCTGGCACTACGATCTGTCAATGTGGTTAAAATTGAGCATTTATAGCGTTCTTAAACTGCCGAAAAAATTTATATAGGATTTTGATCATCATCAAAAAGTCGAACAGGTACATCGATCAAAGAAGAATGCTGCTGTCTGTCGTCAGTAGCAAAGATCGGGTTAAAATTTCCCTTTTCATTGAAAAGAAGAAGCTTCCAGTGATTTGTTTCTCATTCACTTTATTTTTTCAAAGTTTTTTTGAACTCAATTTTGCCTGTTGTGATTGTTTTTGCGTGAAAACTCAGAGTTGTTGGCAAGTATCTTGTGATGTCTAAAATAACGACGAAATATTGCTGTCTGACACATGCACTGCTTAACTGTGTGACTGACCCCTTGACCGAGAAATGCCTTCGTGCAGAGAATGGTGGTTCAAGTGGCCTCAGCAACAACAGCAGCAGCAGCACTTGCACGTAGCAGAAAAATCGTTTAGAACTTCACAGGCATTTTTTCTTCTTTCTGTAGCCGTCCTCTTGAACAAAAGACTAATGGGCAGAGGTGCGTTCAGTGTTGCTAATTGGCACCTCCGAATGGATCAATCCATTTGCGTGCCACTGCTGAATCACTCTCTCACTCACACAGTATGTGATCGACAGTGCATGTTGACTAAAACAAAATAGAAAAAGGGACTAGAGGAAAAGGGCACTGACTGAATATCCCCACTTTGCCCGGGCTAGACAAAAAAATTGTGGCTAAACTCTTCTGTCTTAAGTGGGGGCAAGCAAGGAGGGGTATATGCGATCAAGCTGACCGATAGCGTGAATTATATTGCCATTTCTCCCTTTGTACGAGTCCTTTCCTAGCGACAAGAGCGTGTGATAGTATCAAATACCAGCGGCAACAAAAGTGGCACTGCTTAAATTGGCAACAGCATCGTCAGTGTACAGGTGATGGTACAGTCTGAGGATGGATGGCTGCCGTTCGACGAGTTGACACTCATCGAAACACTTTGTCAACGGCGCCGTCATCAGCATCCTCATCCTCATCGGCGACAACAGCAACGACAACATTCCAAGACAAGTAGTTATTGAACGATAAAAAAGGGCAGCCGAGCACTTTAAATCAAGCACTTTAGTCTTTCAGTTTTTCCACCGTTTTTCTTGAACATATTTGGCAAAAAATGCTAAAAATGATGACTAATTCACAACTTTAAAACCTACAATTCAAAAGGAAAGATCACTTAGCTAATCGACTTTTAATTTGTGCGCAATAAAAGGGCGACAATAGACAATAAGTTGATTCGATTATGTGCTGCTTAAAAAAGCTTGTAGAAAAAAACACCTGACTGCTCATTCAGTGTCTCACCTTTTTGACCGTCTGGCAATATCCGTTATACCGTTGCCCCCGCCTGAGACCATTGTAATTAAGTATATTACTGTTTGCTGATTAGAGACCTGCTGAAGAGTGTACACAAACGGACACATGCACACCGATTGCTCAGCTTCGATTAGTGTCAATCAAGTGGTGGTGGTGGTTTAAAGGGAGAGAGAGGCAGACCAAAGACAACGGTGGAACTGCTCACTGTGTGTCTGTGACTGAAAAGAGAGAAAGAGACTGATCATTAGTGTTGATGCAAATGCTCAGCCAAAGCTCATTTGCAGATTCCATCTCACCTGTGAAGTCTTTTTCCTCCTGAAGAAGGGGCCAGAGAGCGGCAACTTCTGGAGACGTTTCAGGCAAAAGCAGGGAAAACAGAAGAAACAGTCTAAGACAGGGAAAAGGTCGAATCTTCTGTTGTAGCTGTTGCTGGTGCTTTTGCCGACAGAAGCTGACTCGACCCTCGACACTGATGACTAGCGCCAATCGACCTATTCCCACGACCGAGCCAATTAATGCGAATCGCTAGGTCGAAGTGAGGAGCTGAGTTTGACTGGCCAGGGTCCCTCTGTCTATTTGCCTTAGAGCCTGCAGAGTTTTAACTAAAGGAAAGCTTAGAGAATGAAGCAAAAAGGAAGAAGCAAAGATGATCTAATTGAATTGGCGTTGTTCGCCATTGAACCGCTGCTTCTGTCCGCTTGCCCGGCGGCGGCAAATGCCTTTGCCATTGCTCTTATCTCCATTTTCTCTCTCGCTAGGATGTGTGTGTATGTTTGCTTGACATACAACTAGCGAGGAGATGGTATGCGAGAAGATGGCATGAATGCTTCACTCTTCGCATACTACTCAATGAACGACGGTGATGGGACACTGTGAGAGCAAAAGAGAGCTAGAGAGCCAAACCGAGTTTGTCTCAATGGACAGACAAGTGCCACTGCTGATGTTGCTGCTGCTGCTGCTGCTGCTCAAACACTGGTGACATTGTGCTGCTCTTGACCTGCTCACCTTCTTCTCCACCATCGGCACCTGTCGTTTTTGTACCCGGTCGACGCTGTTTTCTCAGTTGTGCAGTTGCGCAGTGCAGTGGCACATAAGCACCGTCCACATCAGGAGGTCGTTTATCACACCTGAGAACACGTGTGTTCGCCTGTTCTCCTTCTCTCTCCGTCTTTCTCTTTGCCCACCTTGTCCCATCATCAGCACCACCGTTTCTCTTATCGAAAGTATGCCAATCTCGCAGCAATCCAGTTCTCTATTTTCTGTCCTTCTTTTGAATGCCCCTTCATTTCCACCCTCTCTGTCCTGCTTTTTTCTCTTCAACAGACAGTGTCAACTGATAGAAAAGTCCCCCTCTTTTTTAACTCTTTCAACGGCAATAAGTGACCACCTGATTTATTTTCAGTTGTCCACTGCGTTGTACACATCAGCAGACGACGCCGATACTGAATGTGCCACATTCCGAGCCAAGTATTGGATGTGGTTGACCCTCACAACTCTCACTACTTTAGAGTATTCCAAAGTTTATTGCTCCAAAAACACTTGTCTGCCATTGTTGCTGGCATGCACTGTTCCTTTACGTATTCCTTTCTAAAGAAGCAGCAGCAGAAACTCTAGCATAATCGCCCGTAATAGTCCATTAGGAGGAGGACCAATTAAGAAGAGAAAGAAAAAGTTCAATCGTCAGGGCCCGGTCAGAACTGAGATGGCAATAATAAAAAAGCAGCTCCATTAATGTACGGGGGATAGTACTTGAGCAGAGAAAGAATGAGAAACTAATCGAAAAAAAGCTGAGACGGATAATGAAGACAGCAGCAAGAGCAGCAAGGAAGAAGGGATTGTGTGTCTGCCAGTGTCTGCACTGGCTCGCGTCGATGTACGGCGGCCGTCAATATACAAGCAACCGATAAATTATTACCATCGGCTAGGAGAGACAATGACTGCATAAATAATGCGATTTAGGCACTCAACGCAGGCACTGTCGGGGCCAGACGAATTGAATGAGAAGCGAGTGAAGACTAGCAGACGCCACTGGCAGACTGACCATGGGCCACACTGGAGCCTCCAGCAATGCTGGTCGCTTCTTCTTCTTTTTCTTCTTTTTTGCTGCATTCTTGGTCGTCCATTCATAGTTTTGTGTGTCTGCTTTTCAGTGTTCACACCACTGCATTTGCTGTCGACAAACCACTGCTGTGCTTATTTCTAAAATGTGTTGTGTTAGTTTTTTTTCTTTCTTGCCGGCGCAATGTCGCACACTGCAAAGACACAGAACTTTTAGATTCATTGCTTGATCAACAAATGTGTAGACAGGGAAAGAGGACCGAATGAGAATTGAATGGCCACCGGTCAGGTGTGTTTGTGTGTGATTATGTTTCTCTGATGTTTGATGTCTCTTTTTTGCTATTCGTTTGTGGTAGTATAGATAGCCTCCCCCTTTCCTGCTCCTCGTGGCACCCTAAGTCGAACATTAAACATCTTTGATCAGCATTGCTGCTGCTCATATAATTGCTACTGCTGCTACGATTGCCATTGCCGTCGACTTTGGGCTCTCTTTCTTCTTTCGTTGCAAAGAAGCTGCCGTCACTATTTATTGCTAAATAGCAGGCCAAAGCTCTTGTGTGCATATTTGATTGCCAACACTGCTGGCATGCAACAGTTGCCGGACAGACGGTCGTTCTCCATCAGCACTACTGCCACTACGCAAAGGGATTAGCAAGCTGGGTGAAATTCGAAGAAACAGTTGAAACTTATTGCAGAAAAAACGAGGACGATCTTTTTTCTTTTTTTTCGCTGTTTTGGTTTCCAAGTATTCAGGCCACACGCCGATGATTAGATGACACCATTACTTGTCTGTGGCACAACTCCTTTTATACCTTCCGGTCAGATGGACTAAATGAGAAAAAAGTGAAGAGAGGGAAAAATAGAAAATGTTGGAATCGAATTGCCAAAAGGAAGTGCAGAGGACATTAATTGCGACACATAACTTGTGTCAAAAGCAGGCACACTAGCAGCTCACTGTACTGCCTGGTCGTGGTTGTGGAGGCGATTGAAGAAGTGGAATTGACTTCAAGACAAGAGGCCGAAAAAAAGGCAAAATTGCTGCAATGGTGGTTTGTGTGAGCTTGAAAACGAGGAGAAAGAGAGGCCCATTTTGATGGTCACTGCGTGCACAACCACAAAAGAGCGATGGCCAAGACTGAAGAAAACGAAGAAGAAGACACACTAGATTGAAGGTCAAGCTCGCGTGCGCCAAAGTGACGATGTCGAAGAACCACTGGGCAAATGACCACTGGAAGCAAAGGTACAGCATTCCCATTGCCTGTCGCATCAGCAGGGGTCTGGCTGATGGTGCACCACCGCCACCACAGTTCGTGCTGTTGAACACATGAGCAGCTATTCCTTCAATCGATAAATGACTGCTGATTCTACAGTAGAGATTGTCCAAAAGTCATTCTTCTCTTTTGGCGGTAACAGTTGAGATTGTTTTAGTTGTTTTAACTTTTTTTTCACAGAAACACATCAGACTTTTTGACATTCTTTCTTTTGAGGAAGCGCCTCTCTCTCTTTCTCTGAACAATGCTATCACTTGTGTGTGTGAGCTCGAAGAAATACTGCTACTTGGGTGATTCAGTCAGATTTAAAAGACACACACACTGAAAGAACAGTTTGAAGAAGAGGGAGCGTGAGAGAAAAGTGCACTAGAGATATTAGGTGTCAGACCGTTAGTTGGGCGCTAATAGTGATGCTGCTTGGTGATAAGGGGCGATGCTTGATAAGCAGCCTACGTCCTTTTTGAGTGGGTGTGAAAAGACACACATTGGATGTCTCGGTGTCAGCCAGTAATAAACAGAGCACTTTAGTTACGTCTGCGGAGCACAGAGGCACCCACACAAGGAAGAGCATCATCAGTGTTTGTGTGTGTATGTGCGTTTAGAAGTGTCGGAAAAAAGCAGGCTAAATGAGCTTTGACAACCTACACAAGTGACCCTGTGATGGCCAAATTATCATCAATTACCACTCTATTTGTCGGACATCCATTTAATGGACACAACACTGAATTTCTAATCTTCTGCCGACTTCCACTAATGCTTGGCGCTGTTTGCCATGTGAATTAACTTTTGCCACTGTTTTTGTGCAAAAACGTCTTCAAAAGCGCCTTTTCATTTTAAAGCTGAACCTGGACTGCTCCATAACGAAAAGCAGAACAGATCAACAACAGCAACAGAGGCACCAGCAGTAGCAGAAGCAGAAGCTGACAACTGGAACTTTAGAGCCAGCTACAACTGACCCCTGGCTAGCAAAAAGTGTGTGTGTTTGTGAGTAGCTTTGGCCCTGGAGAAAATCATTTGCCCGGTCGGTGATTGAAGGAGAAGCAGAGAAAGCAGCAGCCACAGCAGCAAGAACCAGCAACCAGCAAGTGGACCAAGGAGAAAGAGAGAATGGAGAATGCTTTGTGCAGGAGAAGAGGCAGCCAAAGAAGCAGAAGCCGAAGTGTGCAGCTTGCCACTGCAGTACTGGCCTGCTGTGCGACAGCAGAGAGTGAGAGGGACTAACTCCACTAACCACTAGCCACTTGTTGCCGAAGAGACTTCTTTCGCCGTCTAAGTCGTCGTCGTCGTCATTTGCCCAGTCAAAGTGATTGTGCTGAACGTAAGTGCAAGTGCCTGCCTGCCGCAAGTCAGTAAGTGTTGCTGATGCAGACGACAGTCGCGAACAGACACTCGCGCAGTGCACTTCGCCTCGGTGATCGGTGGCACTGTCGTCTTCTTGTCCTCATCAGATACGGCGTGTCTTCTTCAAGGAATTATTTACATTTGGCAATTCTCTCTGTTTCAGTTTCGGTTGCTGAAACGGAAGATCAACACTGATCAACACCTTTTTGAACGTTTTAATCTTGTTTAAATTTAATTTGATAAGCCTTCTGCATTTGATTGTCAACTGCCTACCCTCACCACACACAACTACTGCCTTTCTCGTCGCTATTTTTCTTCTTCTTTTGTGTTTCCTATTTTTGCCCACGGCCCCAGTGGCCGCCATTTTTTGCCTGTGCACAGTTGTCAACCCCCCACAGCAACCATTGCCACCTCAATTTACCCTCACTTTCACCAGCACCAGCACCTAGTCAGAGTGCAACCGACTGACTGCGAGCGCAGCAGCAGCGGCAGCAGTCGTCAGAAATCGGCAGCGATGGAGTTGCTGTGCATTGAGAGGGAGTTTGAGCCAACTGCCTCTCTGGACGGTGCCATCCTCGACGATGACCGTCTGCTGCACAACCTTATTCTCACTGAGGAGCGCTACCTCATTACTGGTTCTTACTTTAAGTGCCTGCAGACGGACCTGAAGCCAAGTATGCGCGAGGTGGTCGCCAACTGGATGCTCGAGGTAACTATTGCTGCTCACAGCTGTCACCTCTACGACTACTGCTGTACAGCCCTGCAAATGTCATATTATAAAGTCATTGCTTTTGCTCGCTGTAGAAAAACACGTCTGCCTCTTTAACGCACCTTTTTCCCCTGCATCTTTTCCTTTCTATACCACCGCCTCCACCACCACCACTTTTGCTCGACTTTTCCTCATTGCGCACTTTGCTGTACATTAACCCGTTGCCAGTTAAACTGCACGTACACAAACCAGTAACATTAGCTGCAGCAGTTGAACCTGTCAAGTTCAGGGTTATATAAGTTCCTTTTCCAGTGACAAGTGAGTTGTCAATAGCCGCAGCAACCAAGAGGCCATCAGACAATCTCTACCTCTGTGTTTGGCCTGTGTCTCTTGCCGGGCAATCTACTTTCCAATCAGCTGAGCTCACACTAACTCAACCTCTGTCTATGTCACTGTTTTTTGCCTGCCTTTTCCTTTGTTCTCTTTTGGCTTTCTATGCTAACACTCGTCTTTGCAGGTGTGCGAAGAAGAGCGTTGTCAGCGTGAGGTGTACCCACTTGCAATGAACCTACTTGATCGCTTTCTGGCGGTGGTGCGAATCAGCAAAACACAACTGCAACTCCTTGGCTCCGTCTGCCTCTTTATAGCGTCCAAAATGCGCCAGTCGAGGCCACTGTCGCCGAAGGCGCTCGTACAGTACACCGACTGGTCGATTACACTCGAAGAATTAACCGTAAGTGATCGCTGAGCAGTGATCGCAGCCGGTGCCATGACATCGCGAGCGTGGAGCACGATTCCACTAAATGACATCGATCTTTTCAGGGTTGGGAGATGCTCGTTCTGAGCAGGTTGAAATGGGACGTGGCATCAGTGCCTCCAAATGATTTTGTCGGACCACTGCTTCGTCGTCTGGCAAAGAAGTTTAAGCTAATCGGCGAGCACTATGTTCGCATCAAGAAGCACACCCTCAACATGATTGACCTCTGCTCTGCTGGTGAGTGCTCTCTTTCTTTCTCTCTTTTATCTTTTTTTAAATGCTAGTTAAACGAGTTAATTACTGCTCAATTGACTGTGTCAGGTGACGATTCACCTGACACATGCAAATACACTTATACACACACACAATACACCTGATGCACTTTGCAGTAGAGTGGAGTCGCAGTGAACTGCCTGCCTGAGCAGTGAACTTGCACTGGAGGTCAAAGGGAAAGTACAGTTGCGTAATGAGAAAGTGAAGGATGGGACGGACAAACCGGCTTTCCGCCGTCTGGAGACCCTTCCCCTCTTCTACCTCTCCCGTTACTCACCAGCCGAGCGTATCTCATGACCTGGTACTAAATCACTCTGTATCACACTCAGGTTATCACTGAAAAAACTCGCACATTTTTTGAATTGGTTTATTTGGAAAGCTCAATAACAAAATGTGCCTAGTGGTCATCATTATCACAGTCTCAGTAAGTGTGACAGCTAGATCCGTGTAGCAATTTTTTTGCCTTTTTCAGCAGCAATCTTCACGGTGGCACTCTCCTTTCCAGCTATCATTATGACGGCAGCTATCCCCTTCAGCATCGTTCTAATTATACGACCTGCATGGTCACACTGCCTAGACCCTTTTGACCAGCCGTTTGGCCCCCTTTTGGGAGGTCAAATTGCCAGGCAGAAAGCTGTTGTTAGTAAAAGAGGAAAAAGATAGCCACTAAGTCTGGGAGAGGTCGTCATTGCTGGAAGGAAGGTAACGCAAAAGTAAAGGTGCTCTGTTTTGCCTTTTTGTTTTGTCAATGCCGGCTCTCTCCGTTTGTTGCACTTTCTTTCTTTCTCGCTAGTGCCCGTGCTAATCTGGTTTCAACAAGAGGAACAACAATGAACAGCAACGCCATGTCGCAATGTTTTTTGCTTTTGCGCTCTCCCGTTTGAAGGAAGCCTCTTCAAGTTTACTTCTTTTTCACACACTGTGGCAGAATGACCACTGGGAATGTCGCCGGACTGGCGGCAGCGACAAGGGCGAATTCCTTCTTAAAGTTGCCTTTGAGAGCTGGCCGTTTTACTTGAATGGCAAGTGACTCTGCTCTTCAGAATGGTTCTTTCGTGTTTTCTCTGTTTCTCTGTCTCAGCCTGCCGCACACACTTGGTGCACTAGTCGCTTGGTTCACTCTGGGCCACTGGCACTACTACTACTACTACTAAGCACATCGTTTGTTTTGGCCCGTGACAAGAAAGGCTATGGGGTATCATGGTGCATTCAGCTAGGTTGCGTGCAGCCCATTTCAATCTGCAGACATCGTCAATCCTTTCTCTCTTTCTAACTTTGCTCTTTTCCCTGGCCCAGACCACTGGCCACTCTGTTCGTTGTCTTGTGCCCCTTGGTGATACATTCGCACCCATTTAATGTGTGTTTACACTCTCTGTGGCTAAGGTTCGGACTATGTCTGTGTGTGTGTGTGTTTTGCCGCCTTCTTCGTTATGGCTGCTGCTTAGCATGTTTCTCCTTTTTATGGCCGCCTGTTCTGGTGCAGAGGTCAAATTGCAGCGTTGATGATTTATGGAGTTGCCATTTCATCTATATCAATTTGAGCTGTCCTTTCTTTCTCTTTGGCTTAGCTCAATGTTAAAAATGATGATGATGATGATGATTATGCGGCCCTTGCCTGGTGTCCTCCAACGACGGTCCACCGAGAAGCGGACTCGTCTTCATTTTCATCTTCTCTTTCTCAAGTTTTTACATCTCAAATGAAACTGACCTATAGGTTGGTGGACAAGCATCATCATCATCACTTGACTGGACTGAACTGGACTATCTTCCTCCTCCTCCTAGGACTACTGATAGCACATTTTTGGCCTAAGTGGGTGCGAAGTTCTCGCCTGCCACTGTCCATCGCAACACGTCTCTTCTTTAGCCTCTCTTTCCCCCTCTTCTCTTCGACTGTCTAAGTCGGTGTCTGGCGATGGTCAGCAGTTATGGTGCTTTTGCACAGCATGTCATGGCGCCTCGTCTGGCGGCTTAGCTTAGGCCTTCTGCGCTCACAATTAAGGCAAGAGCGCGCAAAAACAGCCATTTACGTGCTTCATCGCCACCTGACACGCCTCTTTCCCTCTCTCTCTCTCCCCTCCACTTGCACCATCATCTCAAGTGAGCTGTTTTAATTGGCGAGAAGTGCAGCTAAAAAGCTCATCTGCTTGTGCACCGTCATCATCACCACCACCACCACCAGACACGATGTGCTCATCTTCACCTTTGAGCTACCACTATAAATCACCCAGAACACAACTTTATTATATTTGCCCAATTACATTCCCCCTCCCCTAGCCTTACACTTGCTTTTCTCTGCCCCTCTCTCTGGCCGCCATCATCATCGTTTTCTCGGCCACTGGGCCAAGCTGCCATCTTCACACTTTCTCCGCAGGAATGTGTGAAATGTCATCCTCTCCTCTCTCTTTCTGTTCAGCACATAGCTGCCGCAACAGTGTAGCAGCTAGACTGCACTGATGATGATGGTGATGATGGTGGTGATGATTGTGGTAGTCAGAGAATAGTACTGAAGTAGCTTCAGTTGGTCGGAAGCAATGTCGCTTCTTCTCTGCCGCCGGTCGGCTGCCGCTGCTGTTTTTGGCCTTTTTGGCCATTTAATCGGTGCACAATCTGTGCCCGTAAGCAGGAAGCAGGACAGTCTAGCCGGTGCATTAGTGCAGTGAATGAGCGAATGCGCAACTGCTGCCACTGCAGTAGTAGCGGATCTCCTTTTTCCTTTTTGCCTCCTTCTTATTTAATGAATGAAATGAAATGACACCACAACAGCAACAAGTGTTCTTGCAGATTGATCTCGTCTAAGGCCTTTGTACGGCCGCGCTCTGGTAGTTAGGCAACCAAAGCAGTAGTACTTTTGTTGCTATCTGAGTTACGCGGTGCAGTTGCCACTTCAATGTCCGACCATCTTGAACTGTTTATCTCTTTTTCACCCCTTGCCAACAGCACCCAGACTCTTCTGGCAAAACGATCACTGTACTAGTTAGTACTGGATTGGCCACCAGTATGGCACTTTGGAAGGCAGCTTGGGAGGCATCTTCTTTTCATTTCTTTCCTAATTAGTATTTGCTGTGCCAGACTGAGTATGATTCAATAGAGTCTCTACCATTACTTCCTCTACTACTTCTGCTAATCACTAGCAGATGACCGTTGCTGAGGAGACTGTGGAAGTAGAGTACACGTCTGCGAGCATGGTGATTCTTGGCAACACGTCGAGAATGCGACGTTGGTGGTGACCACTTGCCTCAGTGATCACCACCTCTATCAAAGTATTTTCAATACACCGTCATCACCTCAACCGCATACTGATTTTTATTTCTGTTCATGTGCTTTCAATCGGTGCTTTCACCCCACAGACTACAACACGCTTGTTTGATGTCAATCAGTGAACCAATAGTGCCATCCGCTTGTCGTCCTTGTCTGCATTTCTGACCTACATTCTTCAGCATTTGACTGTCAAAATCACTTCGATCTTAATTAGTCAGTGGTTGTGTGCGTCTGCTGCATTATTTAATCAGGCATTTCAGGAGAAGCAAAACATGGACGGTAGTGGTGGTAGTGGTGGTGGTGATGAGACAGATGGTGATTGCCAGCCTGTCTGCCAGATTGGCTAATGCAATCGCCGCCGCCAAAGTGGACGACAGAATTTTGACGCCACTTGCACTCACCTTTTAGTGTTCTTTCTCTCACACACTGTAGCTGTACAGTCTGACGCACGTACTAATAAAATGAAAAATAAAAAAAAGTTACTAACTAAAAGTAGCAGTCATAGCTGGAAGCAACTTTCAGCAGCTAGCTAGCCAGCTAGTTAGCTTCCCCAGTGCCGAGTTCAGTTCAGTTTTCACTGCGGTGACCATTCATCGCCTGAAGAAGTGTCGCATCCTGTGACATTGAACCGCAAGTCGGCAGTGTCGGAAGGTGAACACATTTATTGCAGTAGTATTTTAGTGTTCGCTGGCAGAGGTGCTAGCCCTTTGCTGACCAGGAGGCTGCTGCCCTCTTTTCGCTGCTGTACCATGGCCTCTTTGCTGCAGGAGAGAAGCGACAGAAACGACAGCAGCAGCCAAGGCCACTTGTTGACAGCCAGTGTAGACAGTGACTCGCTATCAGACTGCTGCTGCTGCAGCACACTTGTTCGTCTGTTCTGTCGCCGTCTTGACACAATCTTTCTTTCTCCTGCTTGCTCTCTCTCTCTCTCTCTCTCTCTCTCTCTCTCTCTCCTTTTCCTAGCGTCTTGACCGGAAACTACCCAGTTGCGGCGGAATGCTAAGCTCACTCTTCTGCTCTAGTAGCGAAACTTGAGGCAGTGTACTTTAGGCATAAATTATCTTTCTCCACTGGTCTACTGCCCGTATGTTAGGCAGCAAACACGAGAGCAAAAGCACAGATTGTTTTGCACAGTGTGACTGCAGTGCTAGCGGTGGTGGTAGTACTGTGCCCCCACTTGATTTCATTCATCAATTGGTCGCCGCCGACGCTGCTGCTGCTAGCAATGCTCTCTGAGTGGACCACATTGGAGGAAAGGAGCAGAAAGTAGAAAGAAGTAGAGTAATGAAAGGCAAGAGCGCTTTAAACTGTGTCCTTTCAATGAATGAACGACTGACTGAATGATTGAATGAATGGAATGCCTCTCTCTCTCTCACACACTCAGTCACTTAAAGCGGCCGACGACGCTGGCTGGTACGTCGTCTCTGGTTGCCTGCACGTATTTATTTCCTTGCCTAATGATCGGAGAACATTACTTTTTTACTTGCTGATTTGCCTTTTGTCACCCCCGTTGTCAGTGTATGATTTGCAGAGTGTGATTCTCGTGATGGTCAATTTGGAAGCGTTTGCTAGCAGTTCGCTAGCCCGCCTCGTCAGTTTACATGCGCGGCGAGGGCATTAATGTGGGCATGATTCCGCCGTCCAATGCATCACGACTTTTGGTGGCGGAGACTGTCGTCTCTAGCTAAAAACGGGCCCATTCACTGGCAATTGATGAGCAGCTACTGAGCAGCTCATCATCTTCCACATCAGCAGTGAGCACTTTACTTAAACTTTTCAATGAGCTTTAAAAAGGCGGTAGTGGGAAGTTGCGAAATGGCGGCGGTGAATGTGTGAATACCTGCACTTGCAGTGCTGTATAAAGGTCGAATCTCTGATTGCCATCATTATTATTATTTGCATTGTGTCGGCGGACTGAATCGAACTTTGTGGTGACCTTTGCCTGCTGCTATGTAATTTGCCTTTAATGATGTCATCCAATACACAAAAGATATTTTTGATGGTGTCGTTGTTGTTGTTGGTGCTGCTGATGCTGTTATATCGATGATATTGGCTAAATGCTGATCAACTTTATCCCCCTCTTCAACTTTATTGTTCTGTTAATTAGCCCGTTTAATGGAGGTGGGCTTAACTTGCACATGTGTGCATTTACTTTCTTTTGTATGGTTTGCGTGTGTTTTACCAGCATTGAGAAAATACCACTGCCACTGACAAGCCGTGCAACATTTTTCTTTCAAACAATGCACACACTCAAACAGTGTCACACACACGCACAGTTTTGCTGAAAGATTCATGGGCAGTAAATCATTGTGTAATTGTGTCAGGAGAAGCTAGCTTGCCAGTTTTTTTGCAGTTGAATTGAAATAGAGCCACTGAATTTGCTGTTGAGCCCGCACTGTCTAATATTCTTTGCTCTTGACGCCGTTGCCGCCGCCGCCGCAGTCGAAGCCTCTGGCTCTAGTTAGCAAGTGAACACACCTTGCTCCTCAGCAACATTCACAATGACCGCCAAAGTCAGTGCAGCTTGATTAGGCCACCACTGACCGCTATTAGGGTTCTCTTCTCACTGGTGGTGAAAAAAAGTCAGTGCCACCTCGATCTGTTTTGTGAAAAACAGTTTTCTTCTGAGAAGAGGAATTGTTGCAGCTAAATGTCAGCGTGCAGTCTATTGATGGTGGAACTGCTGGCAGTTCTCATGTGCCAGGGCCCACTCTCTTTGAGTTCTCCCGAAAGTGTTCAAGCTCAAAGCTCAACTGAGAGGCCAACACTCTAGGCGAACACACGCACGCACGCACTTGCCAAATAATCCTTTATGAACAGCCTTTAAAGTGAAGAGTGCAACAAAGTCTTTCTCATGATGTCGAAAGAGTGTGATACTTGCCAGTGGACGGTCAGCAACAGACACACAAACACAGACAGAAAAGCAGTGAAATGAACACGTTTGGATTCTGGGTGCAATACCAGTTTTACTATTTTACTATTTTTTTATTTCACACCCCAGAGTGTTCATGAACTTGAACTCTCTCTACTATGTCGCAAATGTTGTTGATCTCCCTCTTTCCCTCTCCCTCTTCTTTTTGCCCCTCTCTGGGCAAAGTGTGATGACAGTTAGCAACTTTGTTTCAGTCTGTGGGAACTTGTGACTGGCTTGCATGCCTACAAGTGGGCTCCACGCATTCCTTACGAGTCTCTCTCTCTCTTTCTCTGGGCTCGTTGCCACTTGTTTTATCTCTTTTTCTCCCTTTTCCAGACTACTCTTCACTCTGACTCATTCTCGCTTTTCCTACAGCTTTTCTCCAACTTTCTTTCATTTGTTCGATGTCTACTGCAACAATGTCTGTACCCAGCTCCTCTTACACCCAGTTGACGGTGGCTTTAGTCGTAGCCATGTGCTAAAGTTTGTTTTTGCAGTAGTGTCTTGAACTACCGCCATTTGCTGTAATCAGCTTGAAGAGTTTCGCTGGCCAACCAAACTGCCTACCCTGTCCTTCAGTCAGTGTGTTTGTCAGTTTGTCTCAATGAACTCGGTGTCTGATAGCATTAGCGTTTGTGAGGGGAATCACTCAGATGATGGTGGCAGTTGAGAAGCTAAGCTGAAAGCAGTTTTTTCCATTTAAAACGTGAACGGATAACCGAGCAGAGTACCACCACCACTGCCGCCGCCACTCGTCCCTACTTAATCGGCCATGCAAATTCCAAATGAAGCACTCTTTGCGCAATTGAATAAGGGCAAAAGGAGAGTGCGCACTGCTGCTGGTGTCGGTGGCCGATTGATCACCACCAGCAGCAGTGTCACTCGACCAGAACATCGTTGAAGGGCGGCTGGCAGAAAGGGAGCAGAAGGAGGAGGAGGTAAAGGGCAAGGAGAGATGATGAGGAAGAGGAGGGTGATGAGCAAGGCCACCGGAGGTCATTCCGTTACACTTACAGATGGTTTTCCCGCTGGAATGTGTCGTCTCAATTCGGGTGCCGGAATTGCGTTTCCATGCAAATACTTGTCCTACTTCTTCAACTTCAACAAGTGTTGCTTTCAAGAATTGATATGTGTAAACTGTTTGAAAACCACTCGAGAAGTTTAGGCCAGAGGAATTTCTTCTTTTTCCCCTGCTTTGGATCGATCACTGACCACTGGCTAGCGTTTGTCGACCTTTGAGCAGCATTGCTGAACTTTTTTGCCTAAAAAGCAAAATAATCAGTAGTTAACACTTGTTGCTGTGCTTTGTCTTTGTCCAAACAAAGCCACAGTGCAGATTACTATAAGAAAAACAGCATATTGCAGTAAAAACGACCATTAGCGACCAGCCCTTCTTTCTTTCTCTTTCTCAATTAGTGCAATTTCTTACTAATTAATCTTTCTCAATTTCCTTTTCTCAGATTTCAACTTTTCGATGTTGCCCTCATCAATGGTAGCAGCAGCGAGCATTCTCACCACAATCGATGGCATACTGTACGGAATAGCAAACTGTGACGCCAATACCCTTCTTCTATTCAAGTCACTTGGTTCGCAGATTCTCTACCAGCTCCATGAGATCACCGGAATTGATAAAGTATGTTAATCATCAAGCGCATTTTTCTATTTTTTCTTTCTACCGCCCTTTTAATTGCTTTTACTTACGGCCAATTGCTAACGGAGAGCTAGAACTAAAGTAAAAAATGTGTGTACTTTGGCAAAAAGCTTTGACAATGCTTTGTTGACGGTGCCGCGTGCACGACAACGACGTAAAAAATGGCTGGCAGATAAAAGTGCTGTCCTGCGCTGAAGTGTCTGCAACTGCGTAATTGCGTGTTGATAGGCGATTTAGACTACCTGTCTCTCTCTCCTGGCAATATTATTATTTGGTCAAGTGAGCCAGTCACTCACTACTGACATAGTTTGCATTCTAATGGATACCTTTTTCTTCTGCTGGTACTGCTGCTGCTACAATTTATCTGATGTGTGTGCTTTAAAAGTCGGCGCGAAGACAAAGCTTAGCCAGCGTTGCACCAGCACCACACTACTACTGCTGCTGCTGTAACTTTGCTTTTTGTCGAGGTATTCATTAGAGCTCTTAGAGTCTGAGACGTGCAATTTGCAAGAGAGCAATTTCTCTCCCAATAGCCACCATCTTCTCTTGCTGCTCAGAATGCTGAAGACAACAGAAACAGCTAAGACGACGACGATGAAAGGACCGCTTTTCCTTTTGCTCTCGTTTTCTTCTGTTGTTCAGTGGTTCGCTCGTGGCTGTGGCAATGAAAATGTATCAGTCAAATGTGAAGACCCAATGGTGAAGAAGCAGAGAGGCTGAGGGAGAAGAATGCCTGCCACTTGGCCTTTGGCGCTCATTTTGAACTGGGCACTCACACATTCTCTTTCGCTCTCACTCACTCAAACTGACTTTGGCCATTGGCACTTGATTATTATTAGGACCAGCAGCAGCAGCAGAAGCACCATCGCCACCACCACTGAGCACTACTGTGCACAGGCGAACGTTTGGCACTCATCACTCTCTTTCGACGCTAGTTGCTCCTTTTTTAATAAGTTTGTTTAATTTAGCCTGGCCAATTCGTGCGATAATTAGTTTAGCTCATCCAGGGCCCTTCAGACGGCCAGACAGAAGGTCAGGCTTCTGCTCTGATGCACTCACTGTTCATTTTTCTGAAAAGTGGCGCCTTTCAGAAGGGAGGCAGGCCGATAGGCCAGTGGGCCAAGCGGCATCTGCAGCAATAACAACAGCAGCACTTTGATTGATTCTCGCACGCTCCGAAACTGGCAGTCGCCTCTCTGATGCACACTAATTAGAGCACATATAGCTCTGCTCCCAGGCAATGTCAATAATATCGGCTACTTTTATCTTTTCAGCATTCGTGCGATTCACGGATGTAAGTGTGTTTGTGTGTGTGTATGGTGTGATTCAACTATTGGTGGTGGTGGTATTTAACCAGCGGGTGGCCAGTCGTGACATCTGTTTGCTTTGTTTTAGCACAGCTTAAATCATTTTGTGATTTTGTGGCACTGCAGTCGACGGTGTAGTGCTTCAGGCAGCAGCAACAGCAGCAGCTAAACAGCCTCAGCTAAACTCAGTCCAGATCAGCACTGCAGTGCAATTATCACCTGTTTTCAATGTCGTCCACTTGAGCTGTACCAGAATATGCATTCCATGCAACACTTTTGCTCATTACTATTGGCAATCTTAAATCAACAGCAGTGCAAACATGTTACTTTTTCTCCTTTTCTCCTGTCGCCAAGTGGACACCGTGAGATCGCAGCTGGCAGACTGGCCACGGAGAAGACAAGAAAGTTAAAGAGGCCAGAAAGTGGGGAAGTTTTCACGGCCCCTGGCCACTTTCTTGAGGAGAAGCCAGTTCTTGCCCAGTGACCAGTCGCCTCTAAGGGTTATTGTCTTGCTGTCCGTCTCTCTCCGTGAGGCCAAAGCCAAATGACTGTGTGTGTGTGTGTGTTGCTGGAAGCACTGATTTCGTCTGCAGCACTTTTCTCTCTTTCTTTCTGCCAGGCAGACAGCCTTTTTTATTGTCCGCGTTCGCGGTCTGTTTCTTCTGTTTCACTTCTGTCTCCTCTGTCTTCTGTTCTGAAGCGGACCTTGCCAAGGACGCAGAACGAGAACGAGCGAGCATTTACTAATTTGGAGAGAAATTCCTTGGCACTACAACCTTTTAAATGTGCCGCCGAGAGTGGCTGCTGCTGCCAAGAGTTGTGCATTGTTAATTTATTCGCAAACGAAGGTCCAGTGCCTTGACTCTTGTTACCTGCTGCAGAGGACTGTTGCCCTTTCTTGCCCTTTCTCTCTCTCCTTTTTCCCTTTATCGCCCGATAATTTATTTCCTCACCCCTCCCTTCCAGCTCGCCGTACGGTCCACTGTTAATGGGTTAGAAAGTTGGCCTAGTAGTAGTGTGCTTTCTGTGTGTTGTTTTGACCAGGCCGTTTGTACTTTACCTTTTCTCTTTCTTGCTGACACGCCTGTCACAACTGTTGTACTAGTTAGAACTAGTGGAATTTCAAGTGTCCGTTGATGGCACATTCCATCGTCCACTTCTCGCCCCCGTTTGGGCACCGGCTCTTTATCCACTTGTCATGATTTCTCCATCTCCCTAGCCTGCTTGCTTGCACTGGACAGCTCATTTGCACTTGTTAAGCTATTGCTGCTGCTGCTTCTGCGGCATTCGATGACTAGTGATAGGTCCTCGAGCGATGATCATCGGCGACGATGATTGCTCCCCACCACTACCACCAGCATCATCACCTCGGCCAATACTTGAGGTTCGTTCAAACTGTCGCTTCTAAAGTGGTGAGCTAGAGCACGGTGAGAAATGTAAGTGTCAGTGCCTGACGCTTTCAGCAGCAGCAGCAGTTGCGCCAAGTGTGACTGTGATGGTGTGAATATTTGCACAATTCTTTGTCTGCTCTGTCTAGACAACTAGTGAAGTGCAGGGAACAAGTGAAAAGATGCCACAAGGTGTTTCTGAAGAAGTCAGTGTCAGAGGCAAGAGGAGATCGAAGAAGAGAGAGAGAGAGAAAGAGAGAGAGAGAGAGAGCTGATGGTGAAGAAGAAGAAGAAATGCCACTGGAGCAAGTGCTCCTGCTGATCATGCTGTTGCTGTTGTTGTTGAACAGTGAAAGCGCATCTTATTATTACAGCAGTGAGCCGCTACCTGTGTGCAGCAATCACAGCACTGCCACCACCAACACTTGCCGCTATGCAAATTAATTGTGTTTACTTTGGCCGCTGCTCTGCAGTAGAAGTAGAATGCTTCTGATAAAGGCAGAATAATAAAGGAAAGGAGACCCTCGCATTACTGGCCCGAACCGTGATTACTTTGGCCTCGCGCGGCCTTAGGCCACTGCTTTGCGATACTGCGGGTTCTGCTGCTGCTGTTGCTGTGGTGTAATGGATGATTGGCGAGATTGCGAGAATTCCACACTGCTACAGTGTATGTGTGTTTGGGACTGCACGAATCCAGTGAATGAATTGTGCACTGAGCACTGACTTCTGCCCAGCCAGTGCTCAACTGCCTCACTCAACTGGCTCTAGCTGCGAATGGCGGTGTGCTCACTTTGGGCCACGGCCAATTGACCTCTTCTGCTGCTGTTACCATCAAGCAAGTGAATGAAGTCGAGAAAGCCGCCGGGCAGACCAAATCTATATATTAATTAATTACCAGCTCAAATTGTATCCAGAACTGAGTCTGGTGGTGGTGGTAGTACTCATGGTGCCCTTTTACGAGAGTGGTCGCTTTGTTTTGACGAGCAACATTTCTTCTTTCTCCCTCCACCACTGTTGCCTTTTGATCGCAGTTTTGTCTTTCAGCAGACCGGGCAGCACACTTTGCTGTGTGTGTGATTTTACGAGGCCTCAATGTTTGTGTTTTATGGCGGTGGGCCTTTTTGTCTGCTTGAGAGAGAATGAGAGAGCGAAGGAGCAAGTGAGTAGAGTGATTCTGCCGCCACCAGCGCTGCCAGCAGCAGCAGAAGTAGCAGCAGCCTCTTCAGCTCTTCAGAACTGACCATGACAGTAAGGAGAAGAAGACACACTGCTAAATGACTTTGCCAGTCAGTGGAGCAGTCAGCGGTGTCGGCCTTGGAGAAAGATGTCGAGAAAGAAGATCCTCTTCTTCTCACTTCTCCTTCGCTGAAGGGCTGCCCTGCCTCAGGACTGACACCGGATTACCTTACACTCAAGTACACACAACCAGTGTGTCCAACCACTTTTGGACTCCTCTTCTTTTCCTTCTCATCTATCCGATCTATCTGTCACTAATGTTTCTGGCCGCACACACACTGTTTTAAAATTTGTCTTTTCTAATCTGTTTCTTCTTCTTCTTTTCTCTTCCCTTCAGGAGCTTCTCTTTGAATGTCAACGGCAGATTGAGCAAAAGATTGGCGGTCCGCCAAAACCGCCGCCGCCTCACGCACCGGTGCATCCTCACCACCCTCACCATCCACATCACCCCCATCACCCTCACCCTCACCCTCACCCCCACCACCACCACCATCACCACCACCAGCCTCAACCTGTCAGTTGCGGAGTGGCCAGTGTCACTGCGGACAGTGTCAGTCTGAAATCCTCGGCCGTTATGGTGGGCAGTGGTGGTCACTGTTCGGGCACTGCCGTCCTGGTGGACTGTCCCAAGGAGAACTACAACAGCGCTAACTCGCTGATGAACACTGCCGACAACTGCGGCCTCCATCCGCGGCTCTTCAAGCACACGCCCTGTGTGGTCAGTGATGCCTCCATTGGAGTGGAGTTCTGATGACTGCCCTCAATTAGAACGTCATTTTTGCTTCCTTTTAAAAAACTTTCAAATGTGATTCTGAACCGATGTGATTTTTTCCTCTGTACTGCGCGTTTTTTTAGTCCGCCCAACTATACTCTTCTTTTGTTCACTGCTCATTACTTCATTTGCTCAAGAAAAGGGTTTTCATTATTCTGCACATCGGTCGGTCAGACCGTTGTCAAACTTTTATTGTATCTGTACATACTCGTTTTCTTCACTCGTTTTCCTTTTCTTTCCATCCTTTCTTCCTCAATCAAACCTTTTATTTTCTTTCTTTATCATTTTTCACAATTCTCACTCATCCGATTTTCAAAGTGATACCTCCCTTAAGTGCCTCAACTGCCCATTTCTGCAAACACACACATACACACACTTACTCACATCTTTCTTCCTGATCATACTACTCCTTCTCGATCACCTCCCACTTACCATTTCATACTAGTCACCACCTTTTTTGTCACCCCTCTGCGCGGCCATCTCCTGTGTGATACTGCATGCTGCCGACGAGCAATGTTGTCCACTCAATCACCATTTTCTTCTCTCAAACGCCAAAAATGAACTTTCCGATATATCCGAATGTGCGCTGAAAATGGGCCCCTTTCCGGTCGTCTCATATCGTCTCACTCACTCAATCTTACTGATCCCAACCTCCACTCTGTACCTCACTGCACCGAGTCAAATGTGTTCCGCAAACAAACACACGACAGATCTGTTTTGCACACCTTTACACACCTTTGCACTACCAATTGCCTAAACTCGTTCTTTTTGTTGAACTCTTGACTCTCTTTTATTTTTCTGTTTTGACGTGTCTCTGTTTTTCTCAATAGATTTTTCATAAAAACAATAAAAAAGTATTATTGCTCTAAAAGATAAAATAAGTCTCTCTTTGTCTTTGTGTATGTACATAAGAGTAATGTTTCGTTATATGAGCATGCACATGTTCAAATGTAATGTCATTCATCTGACTAGCCGTCGTCTCTTGGCCGAGAGAGCCACTCGATCTCGCTTGTGCTTGCGCTGCTTTCTCTTGACGCCAGCATCGTTTTGAGTTATCATCTGTAACAAGTATAAGTAGTGGTTAGTAAACTGTAGAAAGGTGACCAAACAAAACTCGAAACAAACCTGAATAGCTCTGCTCTTCTTTCGCTCCAACTTTCGATGCGTAATTTCATTGCGCACTTGATTGTAGTAGTCGTGGTACAGCTGTGCACCCAGCCGGGACTTGAGCATCTCATGCACCTGACGATGCAACGACGCCAGCTCCTCTTTGGCCTTCTTCACCGACGCATCAGCGGTCTCCCCTTCATTGGAGGTAGAGAGATCCTCTCGACAGAGCGGCGGAAGCAGACTGGGCAGGTACTTCACCACTCGGTCCTTTCGTCGCTTTTCCTCTCCATAGAGTGCAAAAACGACGGCGGCGATCCACTTAGCGAGTAGACTTCGCTTTTGGTAGTTCTCCGGACTGCTCTTCACCTCAAACTTCACCTCAAAGAGGAGCTTGTTGATGAGCCACCGGAGTGACACCTTCCGCTCACTGGCATCCTCCTCCTCCTCATGACTGCCGTCCAGCTCAATGAGCACTCGGGCAATGTACACCAGGTTCTTCATCAGCTGCTCTGAGACGGTCGAGCAGTTGTAGATGTCGCGGAAAATGAGGCAAAACTTTTTGCCCAGATTGAAGAGCACCTCTTCGGTGTTGACAAAGAGGTAGGCGTTCTTGTAGAGGTGGACGTCATCAATGAACGACTGCGGGTCACTCCACAGAGAGAAGAGCTGACCGAAGATTTGCGTCGCCAGGCAGCGAATCCACGAGTGAGGATGCAGCAGATAGGTTGAGGCAATGTACTCAAAGATGAGGTTAAAGTCCTCGTAGTATTTGGCTTTTGTCAGCACCTCTACGATGGAAAAGTGAACGCCACTGTCTGACGACGTGAAGGGCTTCAGCTGCAGCAGATGCAGCACAAATGTCAGGTGGTGAAAGATGAGATTGTCCTCGTTGCGAAGCTCTGCACTAACTGTGCCGTCCACCTCTTCCACCTCCTCACCTCCTTCAGTGGCCTTCTGTCCGAGTGAGCCACTGTACCGACTGGGATCAAGTTGTTGGCAGACCAGTGGAAGACAGGCAGAGAGACGCTTCTCAAAGTAGTGCTTCTCGTGCTTCACCAGCTGAGTGACCAGATGGGAGGCCAGCGTACGCACGAGAATGTCATCACAGGTGAGCCAGGGCTCGATGAACGTCTCAAAGAGGTTATCACGATCGGCCAGCTCCAGCTTGCCCAGAATGGTGAGCACCGTGGCGGAGATGAGCCGCTTACACTCGGTGGACTCCTCGTTGACGATGCGCGAGGCGATGGGCACAAAGAGCGTCACCTTGAGGGGCGAGAGCGTCTTCGCGTCGAGCATGCCAATGACGCTCTTTAGGATGGTGATGGCCGCCAGTCGGCCGCTGAGATTGCTGAACTCCAGCTGGCGGACCAGCTTCACCATCTTGCCCTTGAAGCGGTTCCCGTCAATGGGATACTCCGTCAGGTACTTGATCGTCAGCTCCACCGCGTGCGACCGCACGTGGTCAATCTCCGTGGTGATGGCCAGCACGAGCAGGCGCTCCATGAGGCGGTGCAGCTCCTTCGAGGCGAACTTCCGCCTGATGATCGCCTTCAGCAGCAGGTAGATGGTCGCATTCTGACTGTTGCTCTCAATGTCGCTCTCCGCGTAGGAAAGGAGGACGGCCAGCTCATCGTCGTTCAGCTTACAGTCCGCTCGGTTGTTGACAAAGTGGGCAATGGTCTTGAAGCACAGCGTCACCAGTTGACTGCCCTCGTTCGCCGCCAGACCGGAGTACTTGCGCAGCAGCACAAAGATCTGCGAGATGATCGTCTGCGTGGTGGCCCTGAAGCTTTGCAGATCAGGAAACTTGACCAGGAGACTGTGCAGTACCTTCATCGAGCTGGTGATCACCTTGGTGTCCTTCGAGTGGAGAAAGGTGGCCAACTGGTCGACCATCGGCTCGAGCATCTCCCGGTGGCTCTCCTCCGCCGTCACCAGTCGGTTCTGCTTGATCAGGTGAAGGACGGTGGTCAGCGCAAAGTCGGCCATCACGTGCAGATTAGAGGAACGGTTCAACCTGGCCGTTTGGTGGACTCGTCGCAGTGACTTCGCCGGTATCAGGTAGCTGTCCACCTTGCTGGGCAGCTTCTCTGCAAGGCGTTGAATTTTGCCGCTCTCATCGGCGGCAGAGGCAGAGGCATCAGCAGCAGTCGAAGCTCCAACGACAGCCGCCTCCGCGGTGGCCATAATTTGCAGGAGAACGGGCACCAGTGATTGCACTGTGAGGCTGCGATTACCCACCAGACCACGGCAGATCTTCTCAAAAGCCGTCTCCGTCTTCTTCACCACCGTGTGACTGCCCGTCGACGTCAGCACCTCCTTCAGCGGTGTCAGCAGTCCGGTGAGGGCCGCCTGCGAGACAAACTGCGCCAGAATTTCGTAAATATCGTAGCTCTTCAGCTTCTTCGCCTCCTTTGTCTTGGTGGTAATGTGCGTCACCTCCTTCTCCTCGGCGAGGGCGCCAAACATCTCCTGGTGGCACAGTGAGATGACGTCGCCCAGCACCCGGTCCAGGTCGCCGTACTTCAGCTGGTCACGGAGGCTGTTCAGCAGGGCGTACACCGTGAAGATGAAGATGTGCTTCTGGTAGCCGCGGGTGAGCAGCGACCGCATCTCATAGAAGATTTCCCCAAAGTACTTCGGCCCCAGCGTCTGCATCACCTGGACCAGAGTGCTCCGCGAGGCCTCGCGAATGCTCGTCGCTCGGGACTGCAGAAACTGACACAGTCGGAGGAAGATGCTCGTCACATTGGCGTTGAAGAGCTGCTCATTGATGCGCACGTGTGAGAGCAGCTTGACGATGGCCAGCGCAATGGGAATGCGCTGAATCTCCTTGTCCTCGACAAACTCCTCGTCCTTGAAGTCCCTCGCATCGTTGGCGTACTCAATCTGCGCCCGCTGGTGGAGACATCGATGCAGCAGGGGCAGCAGCTTCCGACAGAGGGACTGGTAGATTTTGCGAGCCTGCGCCAGACGATCGCCAGACTGCTCCTCCTCAGTACCATCTTCCCCTTCTTCCATGTCCTCAGCAGGCTCTTCCTTCTCAACCGCCTCTTCAATAATCGACTCATCTGCTTTCTGAGCTTCATCAACAATCTCTTTCGTCGTCTGCTTCGTCACTTCATCAGCAGCAAACTTTTTATCCGCGCCCTTTTTCTTCCCTTTTCCAAACTTGCCACCCTTTTCATTCTTTCCCTTTCCTCCTTTGGACTTTTTCCAGGCGACACTGTACTCGAGAGACATATTTTTCAGATCGTCCGCCTTCAGGTCCTTTTCAATCTGCGCCACCTCAGCCGGTTTGAGGAAGCTAAACTTGGCCAGCATCGCCGAGATGATGCGAATGGCAATCTTCGGCTCCAGCTTATTGCTCAGCAGGCGGTGGATGTACGAGGAGAGCGTACTGTCGTACTTTGACCAGGAGCAGTGCTGCAGAAAGGAGGCCAGTGACTCGACGGCCGCCCCAAAGAGGGCCACATTCTTTGCGTAGTGCGTCGGCTCGACGATGAAGCTGTTCGCCAGTGGAATGAGAAAGCTGGTGAAGACTCGGCTGGAGAGCGACCCCAGCAACTCAGCATCCGCCGCCAGTCGGTTCAGGGCCCTCGCCCGTCGGTGCAGCTGAATGTGCTTGATGTTCAGCCAAAAGTCGAGCTCCTCGTTCTTGGCCTCCTCGGCGGAGAGCGACCGCAGCTGCCTGACCACCTCATGGCGGTCGCTGAAGATTCGCGCCGCCTCCACGAGAACGCCAATGTACTCGTGTCGGGTGGACTCCTTCGGCTGGCGAAGGCCGCCGCTGATCAGTCGGTAGAAGATGATGCCCATGACGTAGCGATCAAAGAGCGCCTGACTGCAGTTCGCCAGCAGGTGGCACACCTTCACCAGGACGGTGGAGGAGAGGTCCCGCAGACTGAGGTCATCGTAGGTGTTCAGCATGAAGGCGCAGTTCTCCAGCAGCAGGTGCACAAAGTCCATGTGGTGGAGGTTGCTCTGGTCAAAGTCGTTCTCCAGCAGCTGCAGTATCGCCTTGAAACCGCCAATCCGCCGGTTGTAGTCGGGCTCCTCTGGCTGGCGAACGTCGTACGAGTTGATCTCCGTGATCAGCGCCAGCATCGGCTTTAATTGGCTGTTCTTCATGCACAGTGTGCCCACAAAGGTGCACAGCTCGCGGCGAGACAGCGGCCGACTGATCAGTTGAAAGAGCGGAAAGCTCAGGTGAAGCATCCGCCGAATGTCCTTCTCGTCGTTCAAGTTCTTCGCCAGGTGATTGAGCGTCTTCAACGTGAACACCTCCTTGTCCTCCTCCGGGCGACGAACCTGCGAGATGGAGTAGAGCAGCAGTGTGGAGAAGGAGGCCGAGTCGGTGGCGTCCTTCACGAAGAAGCTCAGTCGTGCGAGTATGTTCACCTCCTGGAGAGTGAACTCAAACTTGGAGTTGTTGGCAATCTTTCCCGCGTAGTTAGCGTAGATTCGGTCAAGAATTGTCTTTAAGTGCGGTATGAGCAGACGTGCGCCGAAGCTGACGGTGGCCTCCTCCTTCGCGAGCTCAACCTCCGCCAGCTGCCTTCCAAAGTTGTTAACCTCAATGGCCGGTCCGACGGTGGCCTCCTGTGCCGCCACCTTCTCCCCGTCCAGCGTGAGCAGGTTCTCGATGATGCCGCTGATGAAGGCCACCGTACTGGCGGACACTTTCGGGTGTGAGTACAGCTGAAGAATGGAAAGCAGCGGCGTCAGGGAAGAGGTGCCGTCCACCTGCTTGGCCAGCAGGACGTAGTAGCGGGCATTCTCACTCCAGGTGCCCAGCAGACGGAGCATGGGCGTCGGCGAGTCGAGTGACTCCGTCGACAGGTTGCCCACCATGGGCTGGACGAGCACGGCAAAGAGAGCGTCCACCTCCTCTGCGGTGAAGGGGTAGTGGTCAAAGTTGAGGAAGAAGTGCTGCGCCACCTTGTAGCAGCTGGTGCGGTACGCCTTCAGCTGACCCACCAGGTACGGCTTCAGCTGCAGCCGATTGGGCGCCGCCAGCAGTTGATTGGCCACTGCGCTGCACACCACCAGCACCTTCAGCATGAGGCGCTTCACCGACAGACTGCGTCCGCCGAAGTGCTTCATCAGGCACTCCAGCGTGGAGATCAGCGAGTTGAACTGGCGAAAGGGCACGAAGAAGGCGCCCACGTCCACAAAGGCGGCCACCTTGGTCGGCAGCAGCTCGCCGTACTCCGCCTCAATGAGCGGCTTCAGTGCGACGTAGATGAGCTCCATAAAGGCCAGCTGATCGGCCTCGTCGAAGCCAGAGATGACTTTGAGAATGGTCGAGCGGAGGTATTCACCCTTGTTCTTGCCGTGCACCTTGTTTCCCGAACTGCTGAGCAGCTTTCCGTAGAGCAGTCGGAGAAAGATGGGCATCAGCAGGGGGCGGTCGTCCTCGCTGATCACATTGTCCTCCTCGGTGTCGTGCTGGACAAAGCGGTAGATCTCCGAGCTGAAGGTCTTCTCCTCCAGCAGCCGCAGCAGCTGCTCCCGGTACTTGTTGATGTACGAGTGGCCGTAGGTGAAGAGGCACTTCATGGCATGTCGCTGCAGGCCGCCATTCGGTGAAACGAGTAGGTTCATGTACATTGCCGTCAGCTCCACTTCTCGGTACAGTGCCTTGGGGTTCTTAAACTTCCCAAAAACGGAGAGATAGGCGAAAAAGGTCTTCCACTGGAACTTTAGGTCGCCCTTTGAGTCGGCAACAGCAACAGCTTCTTCTTGCTCCTCCTCTTCCTCTTCATTCTCCTCTTCATTTTCCTCTTCCTCACTTCTGCTCCTCAAGTTCTCCCTACAGGAGGAGATGTAGACAAAGCGTGATTTCATCTCCTGCTGCACAAACTCAAAGAAGCGATCTACAAATTCACGATTCCGCGGTTCGACGGCAGTGGAGAAGCTCTCAAAGGCATTCAGCAGCAGTATTCGGTGGTTGTAGTGATCCGGAGAGCTGGAAAGACCGCTCATTAGTTTTGATCTACTTTTAACGTCAAACAGCTGTTCATAGACATTCACTGGATGGCTCGACTCTGCTGTAGCCGTCGTTGATCGAATGAACTCATCAGTCGTCTTCAGATGTTCAAAGAGCACCGTCAACAGCGGTCGTTTGTTATCTTTGGCAGTAGACTGCACTGGCGCATAGGTGGTCAGCACTTCAATGGTAGGCTTCCACAGGAGGCTTAGATTTTCGTAGAGCGATCCAAGGAGGTAGTATACTGAAGCGGATTCAAAGTCAAAGTCGACGTTCTCCAGTGAATGAGGAATGTGACAGGCCACCAGATTGCTCTCCAACTTCCGTACATGTCTCAGCCGTTCTCGATAGGTGGCCAGTTCAGGCTCGGTGAGCTCGGCTTCAAGGCAGATGGAAAAGACAGACTCTCCGTTGGCTTCAGCAGGTAGAGGCAGCTCAAAGAGGGTGACAATGTGCAGTGCAAGAATGCGGTTCAGTCGACGAGGGGAACTGAAGGTGGACTGCAGCAGTGGATACATTTCGGCAAGCAGTTCAACTGGCAATGCCTTCTGCCCTGAAGTCTTCCTGTTGTACGACAGATAAATGTCCAGTGACTGAAGCAGCTCGGTAGAGTTGGGAAACTGTCTGAAAAACGATAGTACTGTTAGTATTTTACTATCCCTTGGAATTTACTTACTTGAACAACTGAATAATGCACTCGGCAGTAATCTCCACAATGGGCTGCTTTCCCTCCTTCAGCAGAGCAAGCGCAACGATGGCCTCAAGCAGAAGTTGCCCGATCAGAGGACTTGAGGTCTGGAAACATTCTGTTTGCTTTAGTACTACAGTTGAGATTGCTTTGCCAATGGAGGCTGCCTTTTCCAGCAAAAACTGCAGGTGAGGAATCAAGATGACACAGTAAAGCATCTCTTCGGGGTTGGCAGTAGTGCTCAAGTGCTTTAGAACAGCGTCCTCAACAATTTTACTGTTGTTCTCAAACGAAAGTTGGTACCTCGTGAGGAGGCGGTCATTCTCTTCGCCAAACACTGGCCTCGGACGTTTGACTACGAGAAGGTGGGCTAAAAATTGAAAACAGCTAACTTTTGAATCACTATTTGAAGACTTTTGAATCACAGTAGAGCAGAGAGCGCAGCAGTACTGCTTCAGCACAATGTCAAAGATTGAGCAGCTGAAGACTTTTTTGGTAAAGGTGAATATCTGATCGAGTGATAACGTTGAAGAGGTGTAAGCAGACTGGTAAAAGTACTCGCAAAATTGGTTGACTTTCTCCAGAGAAAGTTCATTGTCGTGATTGTTGAAAATGTTCTCAATTGAATCGAGCACTGTTGAAGTCGTGGACAAATCAAGGCGATGAAAAGACAGGTAGTTTGTCAGTGTTATCAACTTTTGAGAACTGTCAGAGAGCAGTTTTCCTCGGCGAAAGGTAACAGCCACATTGACCAAAGGAATCACTTTGCTAAGACATTCTCTTGAAAATCTGTCCTTGTCTAGAAGAAGGTAGTTCCAGACAAGTCGGAAACTGTCTTTGGATGAGTACTCCAGCAAAAAGACGAGAAAGTAGTGCATCATCTCGTCAAAGTGGTTTCCCGTAGAGTGAACGAACTTGCTGAAAATGATATCGAACAATTGTTTTGCTTTGCTGTGATACTGCTGGTTGACGCCTTTGACGGATTCAAAAAGGATGCGACCGACGGCACGATCAAGGTCTGAGTCTTCTGCTAAATTGTCGAACAAAAGCTGAATCAAATCCGCCTGCTGTTTGGCATTTTTCACCAGAAAGGCAAAAACCTCGCTGGAAAAGTTTAGCACATGTTCTTTCTTTGACTTCAGCGCCGGTTTAAGAAGGACAAAGTGTTTAGCAATGTCTCTAATGATCCATTTTCGCAGGTACTTGAAGAGAAAGGTCTGACAGACGAAGAGCCCCTCAATGTCCTCGATTTCTGTTGCCTGACATGTTAGGCTGACCAGCTGCTCCAAGATGGTGGCAAAGTAAGCTCCTTTTTCCAGTTCATAGAATTCATCTAGAATATCACGAGCAAGAGCAACGATCAACTCGAGAATGGCATTCAGCGCTTTGCTTCCTGGCACCTTTAAACCATCAATCAGAATTTCAGCAGTCTGCTTCTTTCGGTGAAGCACCTGTCTAAGGTTCTGGTAGTTGAGATTGCTGCCGATGCGCTGCTGAATATCCTGGTAGTCTTGCGTACAATTGAGATCGCTCCATTTCTCCAGTGCAAGGGCAAAAAATGGTAGATTATCATCGGCCTCGTCGGCATCAAATCGACGCTTCAGATGACTGATTGTCGATATGTTTATCTTCTCGAGTCTCTCGTGAAATGACTCAAACTAGAGGAAAATTGTTTTTATTAGACATTTAGTATTCCCTATAGCTCATTCTTACCTTGTAGGTGTTGGTAGCCTTGTGCGAGGTCGGTTTGGGCTTCATGGTTACTTTTAATTGGTAAATAGGGATCCAGCATGCAAAGGGATACCGCCTCGGCGTGTTTACGAATTTTCGCTGCACGTGTGTCTCTCGGAGTCAGTCGTAGAGGACAGTCCAAGTCGGCATATCTTTGAGATCTGTCCTTGATAAAAATGTGATGAGCTTTGTGCAGGTTTTAGTTGCTAAGCATTCTTAAACATCGTGTAACAGGTAAATAAGTCATTTTGATCAATAAAATTCAGTGCCAATAAGTCTGCAAGCCAATGAGCTTAACCTCGTGGTCAAACAGCTGATTTTGCCGGCTGATTTGTCATTTTGCCCAGTGTAGGAGTGTCCTCGTTTCCTGCTTGTGTGCTTTTTTGAGCCATACTTCCTAAACTATTATTGCCGATACCAGATTTATTTTACAGTTGCACTGAACTAGGGCATCTTACTGTACTTTGAATCTTTACAGAGGCGGTCGCTGCCCACAATCAGCACAACCAGTAGCAGCTGCTGCAAAGGTACATGCGTAGCTAGAGTAAGCTCGAGCTGTGGTGCGTTTTACCTCACCATCTATTGTTCTGAACAGCTGGTGCTGGACACGATGATGCTGTCTTCAATTATCTAGCACCGGCTTTTCGATTGTTATCAATGAAACCCGAAAAAGTATAGCTTCGCGAAGGTTGCACTTGCAGTGCAAGGCGTGCCAAAAATAAAAAAAATGATTTGTTGCACGCTCTCTGCGAAGGGAAGCTGACGGCCGCAGTTCGAAATCGCAACCGTTGCAGACGCGGCTGCACGTGGGCGGTCTTTGCTACACTGACGAGCTTTACGCGTCTAAAAACCCTCAAGAGATTACTTCCACCGCGCTGTTCAGTGCTGCCACCTCTACCACTGCGACAGTGCATCTTAAAGTGCTCGGCCGCTCACCTTCTGAAGAGTGCTTTGTTTTGTAGCTGTGAGCACTGCTTCCCTCGCTCCACCCCCCGTTACATCAGCAGTACTTTGCCTCAGCCACGTGCTGGTCGCCCAGTTCGGGAAAGATCTAGAAGCAGTAGTGCAGAGGCACAGACGCAAGCTCACCGTCACTCACTGGCACACTCACTCAAGTACAGCCATCAAGTTGAGCTGCAGCTTTTTCCTTTGTGTCTCTCCTCTTTCCCTGTGTTCCTTTTTACGCTAGCACCCGACCAGCGCGGATACAGTCAACTTTTTCTGGCTGCTGCTGCTGCGTGTGTGTCTCTAAATTATCAGCGAAACTCCCCGGCAGTTCCCTCTGCAATTCCATCTTCCACCGGGACGCTCCAGCTTTTACCTGACGCGCATCGCTTGACGAACCATGGTCAAAGAAACAGCCTACTATGATCTTCTTGGCGTGAAACCTAACTGCTCAGCTGATGACCTCAAGAAGGCCTACCGCAAATTGGCCCTGAAATTCCACCCTGATAAGAATCCAAATGAAGGCGAGCGCTTTAAGGCGATTTCCCAGGCCTACGAGGTCCTGTCGAACGATGAGAAACGTCGACTTTACGACATGGGCGGCGAGAAGGCCATCAAGGAAGGCGGCATGGGCGGTGGTTCCTCTCCCATGGACATCTTCGACATGTTCTTCAACATGGGTGGCCGCGGCCGAGGTCGTGATCACGGCCCCCGCAAGGGCAAGGACATGCACTTTTCCCTCTCGGTCTCACTGGAGGAGCTGTACAACGGTTCCACTCGCAAGCTAAAAGTGAGCCGTAAACAAATCTGTGAGGGCTGCAAAGGCTCTGGCACAAAGACCCCCGGTGTTGGCCCTGAAACCTGCACCTCCTGCCGTGGCACCGGAATGACCGTTCGCATTGAGCGCCTGGGCAGCTCTTTTGTTCAGCAGATTCAGACCATGTGCCCCGAGTGCAGCGGCACCGGTGAAAAGATTGCCGCGAAGGACCGTTGTAAATCTTGCCAAGGCGAGAAGGTAGTGAAGAGCTCGAAAGTTCTCGAGGTGCACATCGACAAGGGCATGCTCGATGGCCAGAAGATTTGCTTCTCCGGAGAGGCCGACCAGGACCCGGCTTACGAGCCCGGCGACATTGTGGTGATGCTCGAGCAGAAGAACCACGAGACGTTCAAGCGTGTTAGCAATATCAACTTGATGATCAACCTCAATATCAACCTGACTGAGGCGCTCTGTGGCTTTCAGAAGGCGATCACCACGCTGGACAATCGCACGCTGATGCTGACCATCATTCCCGGTGAGGTGATCAAGCATGGCGCAGTGAAGTTTGTTTCCGGTGAGGGCATGCCCACTTACAAGAACCCCTTTGAGAAGGGCAAACTCATCGTCCAGTTTACTGTCGACTTTCCCGAGAAGCTGTCTCCGGCTATTATTCCCAGTCTTGAGAGCCTCTTGCCTCCTCGCCCAAAGAACTTGGATCTTCCCGCGACTGACTTTGAGGAGGTGAACTTGCTCGACTACAGCCACGAAGAGGAGGAGAAGAGAAGGGCCAACCGCCACGACTACGATTCTTACGAGGAGGACGGTGATATGCACCACGGAGCCGGTCCCGGCGTCCAGTGCGCCACCAATTAGACTTCACCACTTAAGTATCCATCCCCTCTCATCTATAAATAGGATTAGTAGCCGTAGTCTCTCTTTTTTAATTAACTCTTCATGTTTCAATTTTAACTTTATTCTTCTGGCAGACACACTGACACAACTCCTCCTCCTTCCTCCCTCCCTGTTACTTCTTCCTTTCCTTGTTGTACAACAGACACCAGCACACCACACACACATTCTAAACCCACACACGATATTTTTAATTTTAACTAATTGTTTGTATGAGTTTCAACTTATGTTTCTCAAATACACACACTGCTGTCTTGCGAGCCGAATCTGGCGGCTCGGAAGACGGCCGAGAAGACGCTCTCTGTTCACTGATGTTGTGATGTGAAAACAAAGCCAGTAAGCCCACACCGGACTCAAATGAACTGCTGCTGTTCTTTCCTTCATCTCTCTCTCTCTCTCCCTCTTCTGTCATGAAGTGTATTATACGAACTGCTCTTATCTTGTACACACCGCCTCTCCTAATCAATTGCTTATTCGTTGGTCCTAGGTCCTGTAAACAATTTAATAAATTGAATCACCTCCAAAGATGTCACACTCATGTCCTGTTTCTCATTTGTAGATGCGAGCCATGAGGTAGTTCAGTCGGCTGGACTGGCTGTGCGTGTGACCACCCGGGTGACCACCGCCAGTCATCATCATCGACCTCACCGGACTGGTGGACCGCTCCAGGACTGGTTGAAGGGAGGGAGAGGTTTTTCGAAGGGCTGGTGGCCCCAGTGAGCCCCGGTAGCCGAGGGAGTGCGGTGGAGGTGGCGAGGTAGGCAGACCGAGCAGTGCCTTCGCTCGGGCAGCTCGGGCGAGTTCCGGCTCATTAGACTTGACCACCGGGGTAGTTTGGTAGTCGACGTAGAGGCCTCGGTAGCCGAGGTACGGCGAGACTACCAGAGCGCAGAGGCTCTCCATCTCCAATTTGTTCTTGCTCGGTGGGAAGCACTCAAAGACGCTCTAAAAATAAAGTGCTCAATTTTGATTTGAATTGTATGTGTGCTATAGCATGAAATGCCTACCTGAACCACCAGGACCATTTGTCGAATTGTGGGGCTCATTGCCCTTTTGTTGGCCACACGCTGCCTGAGGTGCTCTACAGAAAACAAAATTGAATTAGAGTTCATTTCTTCTCCGATAGGTAGAGGCAGTGTGTTTAGTTTGCCCCTTATCACACCTGTTGATTATCATCTCGTCTTTTTAAGTTTTATCTTTTCCTGTGTGTTTCTCCTCACTGTTTATGATTTCCTTAAATTTTGATTTTGTTTTGTTGCCTTGTTCTACTTACCTTCTAATGTGCCGCCAAGCAAAAGGTGATCTCGAAAGGCGACAATGGCTGCTTTTCGAATGGAGATTGTTTTTGGTGACTGCAAAGGATGAAGGCGGTAAGTTTGATATTGTTTTCACTATTTTCAACAATATTTTCCTACTTCAATCAAGTAGAGCATACATTCTAAAGTAGGCAGAATCTGACCGTAAAACAGTCTCCACACTGATTCAATGGCAAAAAGGTAGCCGGTAGTTGGTGCCCGCTCTTCGACCTTTGCCTTTAGCAATGACATTGCCTTGGGTAAAAGTTGCGTCTGTTGAAAATAATTAAAAACTAAACTAACAGTGATCACAACATTTTTACTTACCTTCAACCTCCCAAAAACAAGCGGTCCAAAGTCAATGTCCAGTATGAGGGTTCGAACAATTTCATGCGTTTTGTGGAGTTTGCCCTCCTCCAGGCGACCTTCACTCTGCACCATGTCAATGAGTGACTCCTCCAGAACGAACCAGTACACATTCTGCGGTCCGGGCAGTTGGTAGGCGTTAGAGGCGCCGCAGATGGTGTGAAAGAGCAGTTGGTTCTGCAGCGAGTCCTCTGGCTCCTCGGCCACCGGTCGGCGGTGAGAGTTGGCGCGCTGTTTAATCTGCTGTCCTCTCGTCGAGGCAGTTCTCCAGTCGCCAGTGCCCGCCTGGAAGGGTTTTAAGAAGGCCAATTTTGATGAAGCTGTTTTCGTTTTGGCAGTCATCGCTTCACTGAGATGATATCGGTGCAGTGAAGCAGGCTGAGGCTCTTGGCAGGACAGTAACTCACGCGACTGCTGGTGTTGCTGTTGGTGCACTTGATCTAATCGATGTCAGTTGTAATATCAGTATATTTTGCCACTGTTACTCTAACAGTGGACAGCAGCTGTCAGCGGAGAGAGGAACGAGTTGTGGCCAACAAGCGAACAGCTTCTGTTGTACATTACTCCCGTCAGTTAGGTGATGTTCAGCCGAGCAGTGCACCAGTGCGACTGACATTTCCACCAACTTTGAAGTATGTTTATGTGCGTGTGTGTGTCTTTCTCTGCAAACACATTCACTCCAGTTAGCTTTACATCCTCTCTCTCTCTCTCTCTCTCTCTCTCTCTCTCTCTCTCTCTCTCTCTCTCTC
>JAALOO010000292.1_pt1 | contig 46534 bp, 43 predicted proteins | sample 7257641 | NCBI WGS metagenome assembly JAALOO01 (sample SAMN14085613, study PRJNA598686) | mite metagenome | biome: ENVO:01001000; feature: ENVO:01001002; material: ENVO:01001226; isolation source: single female mite from University of Michigan culture on fish food culture... ...
GGGAGGAGGCCATGGGTTGCTGCCTCTTCTTTTCCTCTTTTCTTTCTTTCTTTTTTGTATTTTAAACCAATCAATAAAACACCATTTAAACTTGTACTTCAAACATGTCTTTATTCATTCCCAATCATCCAAACAATACAAAGGTTTACAAATAGAAACAAAGTCTTCGGCTAAGATAGCCAAAGACTGCTGGTGATGATGATGACGATGATGATGTTTCGGCGGCGATGCCATCCTCGACTTGTGCTGTCCTGTCCATCCCTCGGTGCCATCCATCCATCGATCCTCGAAGTGGGCTGCTGTCGTTGCTGTCCTCTTCAGTTGTCGTCCTCGAGTAAAGTTGACTTCAGATGATGATGGTGGTGATGATGACCAGCGCGGCCATCAGCTCGGCTGGTGTGGGAAGAAGGGGAAGAGAGCGCAAGAAGATGGCGAAGACCAGACCAGACTGAGAGGTGACGATCCTGCAAAGAGAGAAAACAAACGGTTACACAAAGTATCGAGAACTGGATCACAACAAACGCCCTGAGTACTTATCTGAAGGGAAAGAGTCCTGGCTGCTGGAGAGCCGGTGGGAGCGAGAGAGGATGAAGAGGTTGATGAGGGTGATGAGGGTGATCCAAGCGAAGAGGATGGCCAGTCCTGGAGGAAGTCTTGTTGGCCGATGTCTTCGGTGATGTCTTCAGCGGCGGCGGGCCATGCCGTCAACAACAGAGCAGCAGCAGCAGCTCTGCCAGCACGTCTGCTCTCCTCGGCGTCCACCAAGCAAGTGAAGAGCCGCCACAGCAGGAGAAAGTCAGAGCAGCAGCACCAGCGCTGTACATCACCACCGTCTGACACACAGTCTGCTGATATCACCACCACCACCAGTCATCAGGCCAAAGTTGAGCCAGTCTGGCCGTCACTCGTAAAGGATGCGACTGAAGTGAGGAAAGGAAAAGAGAGTTAGCACACTGTTAGGAAACACAGACACAAACACGATGGGATACCTGGCTGGTGATGGGGGTGATGATGGTGACGTTGATGAAGATGTTAGGGTGATGGTAGGGGAGATGATCTTCGGGTGAAACTTCTTTGTACGAAGATCGCGCGTCCGATGTTGAAAATGCTGGTGAAGAGAAGAGAGGCAAAACACCAAAACAAAAGCAGAGACAGAGGCAGTCAAGCAGAGGCAGAGGCAAAAACTGCCGACGCTAAAGAGGGCGGCAACAACAGCAGGAGAAACCGGTGAGCGGACAGCGGCAACAGTGGTCCGCCCAGAAAACAGGTAAGCCATTCGTTTACCCGTCCGTTCGGAGACTTGTCCTGCCGCAGACAACTCCCCGAAAAGCAAATGTCCGAAAAAGAAAAAGTAGGCGTCGAAGATATCCAGGACAACGGGACATGCTAGAGCCGAGGTTTTAGCTTTAAAACCAGCTTCAATTACCAGCCCACACAAAGGATCACAGTTTGAAAGTCCTAAGTGGTACCAATTCCACAGTTACAGGAACCCACAAAGAACGACCGGCCAAACCCAAATCAGTTCTTCCCGGAAACTTCCCCTCACGGAAAAAACTTTCTGGTTGTTGACAACACAGCGAGCAACACTGGTTTTGGGCGTCTTTAGCGTTTCTGGATCACTTGTTCAACTTTTCAGCCATCTTTCTCTCTCCTTGCACTTACAGTGCAAATATACGTTAGGGCGCGCCTCATCCCTGCCGGTTAGCTTGTGTGCCTGGCAACACCACCGGCACACTGCCTATCATCTCTGAGAATCTATTTTTATCCGTTTGCACAGGGGTCGTGCAACAATACGGCGCAGCCAATACGTTTGTGTGTCGTTGCGGTGCGCGCCGTAGCTTGAGAACCCTCATCACGTACGCCGTACTTTTCTCCCTCTTTTGCCAACCGGTAAGCAGCAGCAGCCAACTGAGTATAAAAGCTGCAGGGGTTTTCAAACTTTTCAACAGTGTAAAAACCCTCAAAAACCACTGACAGCAGCAGCGGCAAAAGCAGCAGCAAAACCCCTAACAAAAAAACTTTGAAAACCCTCAACATTCCTCCTCTCTCTTGTCAACACTATCAACAAAGAAAGAGAAAATGGCTCCCACTCCAACTCGAAAGACCCTGAAGATCCACATGATCGCCATTGATGGCTGCATCGGTAAATACTGACCACGAGAAACCTAACTAAAAAATGAAAGTAAATGAAAGTCTTAACAACTCATTTGTCAACGTTTTTTTTTCTCATCAACTCAGGTCATCTCAACGCCTGCCAGGGCCTGGCCGAGGTGCTCGCCGACCGTGGCCACGAGGTGTCATTTCTGGTCACCTCGCCGGAGAAGGCCGCCGCCATCGAGAAGGTCGGCTTCAAGGCGATTCGACTTGACTCCGGCGAGGATGGTGGTGGTGATTGTGGTTCGAAAAAGGCCGGCAAAGGCCACGGAAGCCATGGAGGTCACGGAGGTCATGATCACGGAGGTCATGGTCACGGAGGACATGATCACGGTGGACATGATCACTCCCACGGAGGTCACTCTCATGGAGGTCACGGAGGTCATGATCACCACCAGGAGAAGGTCAAAGGTCATCATCATCAGCCTGGTGGTGATCACCCCGTGGCGGAGCAGGCCAACGCCCACCTCGCCCGCGGCGCCTTCGCCCGCAAGACGCCCCTCGAGCAGCTCCAACTCCAAATGGACCACTTCTCCACGAACGCCCACCTGACGGGCAACTTCCAGACGACCATCGAAAAGACGGAAAAGATGGCCGCGCTCTTCGCCGACCCCGGCACCCGCCCCGATGTCCTCATCCTCGACACCTTCATCATCAGCCCGGCGGTCCTCCAGTCGGGCATTCCCTGGTGCTACCTCTTCAGCGCCAATCCAATGGGCCTGTACAAGGGCGACCGGATGCCGCCCTTTGGAGCCGGGTTTCCCGTTTCAGTAAACAACGACCCGAGCTCCTGGACCGAGTACAAGGCCCTGCAGACGGCCCTAGGCAAGAAAGCCTACGCCACCTTCCAGGCGAAGCTCAATGAGCTCTTCAACCTCGACCCGAATTTGGATCCCTACAAAAGCGGCGCCTTCTTCCCGCACTCCCCCCACCTGAACATCTTCGGCTACCCGGAGGAGCTGAGCTACAACGATGTGGCGCCGATGCCCGACCGCACCATCAGCGTGGACGCCTTCGACCGGAAGGTGGTTTCCGGCCAGGAGGGGAAGGACTTCAAACTTCCGGAAGGCTTCTGGAGCAAGGAATCCGGCGAGAAGTTGCTCTTCTTCTCGCTGGGCTCGCAAGCTTCCGCCAATCTTGAGCTGATGCGCCGAGTTCTAAAAGTCCTGGCTAAACATCGAGCCAAGTACATCGTTTCGAAAGGGCCAAACGGCGATCAGCTGGAACTTCCGGCCAACTGCTGGGGCGCCAATTACCTGCCCCAGCCGCTGATCCTGCCGATGGTCGACGCGGTGATCACCCACGGTGGAAAGTAAGTGCTGAGCTTTTTGATGATGATCTTGAGTTTCTAATTTCGAACTACGAACTTCTTTCTTCAGCAACTCCTTCACCGAGACCTTCGCCGCGGGCAAGCCGATGCTGGTACTTCCGGTCAGCGGAGATCACCTCGACAACGCCCAGCGCATCGAGGAGAAGGGCTATGGGCTTCGCCTGCCGCCGCACGACTTTACTGAGGAGCAGCTGACGCAGGCGGTGAAGAAGCTGCTCACCGACCAGGAGCTGATTTCGAAGGCCCGCAAGGCCGGTGAGCGAATCCGGGCAGCGCAGAGCAAGGTCCGCGCGGCGGAGCGCATCGAGTCGCTGGTGAAGTAATAAAAAGTGGGGAAAGAAGAGGATTATTCTAAAAATGTGCAACAAGATAAAGTGTTTTTAACCCTCTTCTTCTTCGTAATAATTAATAAAATAAAACATCATGTGGGATGTAATCAACAACATCAACAAAAATAAAACACAGCTTTTTCAAAAATGATAATAATTATAATTACCCTCAGGATCCTCCCCCCACTAGGCTCCCTTGGGCACCAGGTCCAGCGGGTTGGAAGGATTATTTGCGGAATTTTCCCCACCACCACCACCACCACCGTGATGAAAATCAGGCCCATGCACTTCCGGTTCGTAGTAGAGCAGCACAAAGGCGACCCAAAGGTGTAGAACTAGAATGTAGACCAGAAAAGCGGCCCGGGCCGAGGGGTAGACGCGGAGAAAGTTGCCCAAACGAATGCTAAAACAAAAAAGATTTAAAAAAGAGGTTAAATTAAACTTCGAAAAATCTTCAACAATTTCAACCATTACCTAAAGGCATCAATCGCCCCGTAGGCTCGCTTCACCTTCCGCGTCACCTGCCCATCGTTTGGGCCCTCCTCCATCAACAGCGAAGAAGCTGACGAGGAGGACATCGAATGGCTGTCAGCCATTCCTGATGAACCGGTCATTCGGTGCTTGATGTAGTTGGTAAAGGTGGGCGAGTGGTAGATGCCAATGGCCACTGCAAAGAAAAAAGAAAAGAAAGATAAGAGATTTTGAAAAAGATTTCAAAAAGATTTCGCCTATTTTCACCTACCGTCATTGTTCAACGCCGCCGTGCCCGAGCTGGCGGCCATCTCCCGCAGCCGCTGCTCCGCCCGCTCCAGCTGCAGCTTGAGGGAGTGGTTCGCCGAACTGAGCTGCTCCACGGCGGCCTGCTTGCCAATCAGACTCTCCGTCAGCGTTCGCAGCCGCTGTTCCCACTCTTCGGAGGAGGCGGCGGCTGCGGCTATTTCCACCGCCGAAGAGGAAGAGGAAGAGGCTGACTGAACCTAGGATAATAAAAAAAAATTGAAACCAATTTCGAAAAAGGAGTTCTCCAAAAAACGAAGAACTTACCACCGAGGCTGTCGCCTTCTGCCGAGCCACCAGCTGCCTCCTCAGCTTCTCAATCTCCTCATCTCGTTCGGCAATTCGGGCAGATAAACTGGCTCGAAGCGAAGCCGCTTCTTCAGCCGCCGTCGCCGCCTGCCCACTGAGCTGGTGAACGTCGGCCTGGAGCCGCCCAACCGTGGCCTGCTCCCGTTGAAGAGCCTCCTGCAGCGACTGAATCTCGTACTGGGCCCGAGGAAGGGCCTCCCCCTCGGCCCGGTCCAAAGCGGCTCGGGTGGCGGTGAACTTCGCCTGCAGGTCGGCCAGTTCGAGGTTCAGGGCGTTCACCTGTTCTTGAAGAAGGAGAGAGTTGAGGTGGTGAGGCTAAGAGGGGAAAAGGTGTTGATAAGATGTTGATAAGTTTCAGTTGATAAGGTAGAACCTACCTCTCCGCTTTGCTGTGTTTCCGCCTCCTCTTTACCACCTGAGGAGATCTCCTGCAGCCGACGAATCGTCTCCTCCTTATCAGCCAGCGTCCGGCTCGCTTTAAGGCGAAACTCCGCCAGCTCGGCCTCCAGCGAAGCCGCCCGCTGGAGCGCCGGCCCCGAGGCGAGCTCGGCCTCGGCGGAAGCACGGCGAGCTTCCGCCGCCTCTTTTCGGGCCACTTCCAACTGCTCCACCAGGGAGCGCTGCGTGTCCTCAAGGCGGCCCAGAGTCTCGCGATGGGCCTCCACGAGGCGCTGTGCCTGCTCTCTCTCCTCTTGTAGAGTGGTCTTCAGGCTGAGGACTTCCGCCTGGAGGGCGGCGAGGACTTCCGGGTCGACTGAGGAGGGCTCTTCAGGTTGAGGTTGAAGTTGTTGGGATCTCGATTCCTCCAACTCTTGCTGAAGGGCCTGGTGAGCCGTCTCCAGAGATTGAAGCGTCGAGGTCCGCTGCCGCGCCTCCGCCTCCAAAGCTTCGAGGCTCACCTTCAGCGCGGCTATCTGCGAGTCCTTCGCCTGCAGGGCCGCCAGAAGGTCCGACTCTCGGGACCGAGCCTCCCGAAGCGACTTTTCGCTCCCGACGTTCTGGTTGTGAAAGGCGACCGCCCGCTTTTGCATTGACTTGTACTCGGAGAGGAGGTCGGCGTAGCGTTTTTGCAGTCCAGAGAGCTCCTTGCTCAGAGCGTCGATCTTCACCTGCTGAAGATGGTCCTGGTTTTGAGGAGCTGAAGAGCTAGAGTGGGCGTCCGAGTGGGAGGCGCCGTCTTCAGCTGCAGAGTGAGAAGAAGCGGTGTCGTCGCCGCCGACTACAAACGAAGGAGAAGGTTCTAAATGGTGGTCGGAGTTTTGATGTGCCCAGCCACCTTGGTCTTCCTCAGGAATGTTTGCTGGTTCTAAATTAAAAGAAAGAAAGTTAGTTCATGATAATAGAACAAGAGAAGTCGAAGTACCCTTTGCATTGAGAAACTCCATCAGATGATCATCTTCAACGTCAAAGTTGGTCGTATCGTTGTTTCTTGAGGTGAAGCCTTTGCCGTTGCCGTTTGAGCCCACCGAGCCGAAGCTCGAGTTTCGCTGATGATGATGATGGTGACCACCATTTTTGGTGGCTGAAGTTGATCCACCGCCATTTCCATTTCCATTGCCGTTTCCATTGCTACTGTACAGTGAGTTGGTGCTCGTACTCGTCTTTAAGCTCATAATGTCCGGTCTGAGGTAGGTAGAAAAAAGAAGAAGAGGAATGATAAAATTGTGGCCTAAATAGAACTCACCAAAACAGCAAACACTTACGTCTCAATAAACTCCGTATCAAAGGCCGTCGACGTGGTCGTCGACCGGCGGTCCAGGTCGCCCAGGTCCGACCGCATCGAGTGCTTCCGACTGTGTCTTCGACTGGAGGGCGCCGAGTGGCCAGGACTGCTTCCGGTCAAGGTGGCGCCCATCAGCGCCGAGTTGGCCACCACCTCCGTCGCCGAGCTGACCACACTCGCCGCCGACTTGTCCATGGCGTTGAGGAAGTTCTCCGCCTTGCCGGCGATGTCGCTCAGCCAGGACATCCTTCTTCAGTCTGTGCTTCAAGGTCGAGGACTGTCTGAAGAACCACCAGGAATAGATAAAAATACTTCAAAGTAGAAACTCAAAAGATAAAATGATGACGCGCAACTCTTGTTTACATCTTCTTCTTCTTTCACCTCAGCTGACGCAGCTCATCCAACCAGCGAACGTCTTCTGTGAAGGGGCGACGGATTTTTTTCCGCACTCCGTTTTTCGCACGTGCGAGTTCTCCCCTTTCTTCTGTTTTGATTCTGTTTGAAGAAGAAGATCTTTTTGGCCGAGGATTCTCTTGCCAAGAATCACGTCACTCTCCAGAATCGTCACTAAATCCTGATCTCTTCTTGTGGTGATGGCCAACAACGGCAGCCCCTCACTGAAGGCGGCCGTGGCGGAGAACCTGCTGTGCAGCCTGTCGGCAGACCGAGCGGTTCGGGGGCGCGGGGAGCAGGCGCTGACGATGCTGGAGGCGGCGAATGAAGGTGAGTTGAATGTGTGGTTCGATTTTCGAATCTTCGAAGATCCTAGATCCAAGATCTTTCTAACTTCCAAAATCTAATCCCTGATTTCTAATCCTTAATCCTTAACTCTCTAGATTACGGCCTGGCTCTGCTCGAAATCAGCCTCTCAGCAGAAGGTCCTGGTGGTCCTTTGGACTTTTCGATTCGCCACCTCGCCGCCGTCCTCCTCGACGGCTACATCAGCCGCCACTGGGCGGAGGGTGACTCGAAGTACACCGGCCCCCCGGTCAGTGACCAGGTCCGGCCCCTGCTTCGTCACCACCTCCTCAATTCGCTTACCATCGTCTATGGAGCCGGTGAAGATAATAGCTCAGCTCAGATGATCAGCAGCCAAACCAAACGCCTCCTCTCCAGCTACGCCCACTCAGTGAGCAAAATCGCCGCCGTCGACTGGCCCGCCGCCTGGCCGGAGCTGTTTCCGGTCCTGGCCGGGTACCTCGTTTCGAAGGAGAACGCTTCGGCTGTCTTCAGCTCGCTGGCGGTCTTCAGCGAACTGGCCCACGAGATCACCGACATGCAGGTGCCCTCGGTGGCGCCCGTCCTGCTGCCCGCCATGCTGGACATCTTCACCGGAAGTTATCCGACTCGATACCGCGCCCGGGCGATCACAGTCTTCGTCACCCTCGCCGAGACCGTTTTCCTGATGGCCGAGTACCAGCGGGGCGCCATCAGGCAGTACCTGGAGCCGCACATCGCGCGGTACGCCGAGGCGGTCATCAAGGGCCTGGAGGCACCGGAAACCGGTCCTCAGGCCACGCCGGAAGTGGACGTCGCCCTCAAGGCGGAGCTGCTCGTCGGCGTCAGCAAGCTGCTCAAGAGCTGCTCCCTGGTGGGGGGCGCCGGAAAACGCCTGCTAAAACCGTACCTTCACCGGCTGATGGAGCTCGTTTGGCGGGGCCTCAACACCGCCACGCCCACCTACATCCAGCGAGTGGTGAACATGAAGCGAAGCATTGGTGGTCCACCGAGGGTTAAAATAGGCTTCGACTTTTACGCCAACCCTTCATCTGATAAGGGTGAAAAATCAGATCCCGAGGACCACTCCAGCTTCGACGCCTACCTCTACGCGCTGCTCAACTTCATCCAGGACCTCTTCGAGAGTAGTGCCCAGTATCGAACCCTAGTTCGACCGGTCCTCACCGACCTTCTGCACCTCCTGCTCCAGCTGATGGAGGTCACCAGCGAGCAGGAGCAGGCCTGGCTGATTGACACCGAGCAGTTCCTCGAGGACGACGACCTGGACAGCGCCGGCTACAGCGTCCGCCTCAGCGCCCAGGACCTGCTGATGGCCCTGGCCAAGGAGCTCGCCGTTTCCGGTAAAGGTGCAACCTCGAATCAGCAGCTTCCGAAGAAGAAGCTCGAAGACGACCGCCTCTTCAAGGTGGCCTTTGTGGCCGTTCTTAAGCGACACTTCTCCTCCGCCGGAGATTTTCGAACCTCGAAGTCCTGGTGGAAGCCGGTGGAGGCCGGTCTCTGCGCGCTGGGCATGATCGCCCCCACTGTGATCTGGACCATCAAGACTTCCGGTCCTGGAGCGGAAGACTTGGCCGCGGAGTTCCAGGCCCTTCTGGACACCGTCCTCGGGCAGAGCATGGCCGCCGGCCAGCAGGCCCCGTTTCTCGCCGGACGCGCTCTGTGGACGGCCGCTCGCTTTAGTCCGATAATGAACGATGCCAGCTTGGAGGGCTTCCTCGCGATGACCGCCGGCATGTTGGCCTCCACCACCAAGGAGACGCTGGAGCAGGGCGTTCTGAAGGTGCACGCCCTGCGCGCGACGTACTACTTCTGTGAACACGTCTCGGTCAACTCGAAGGTAAGTGGTGCAGGGAGGGGTAGGGGGTGGAACCTCTTCTATGAACTCCTCTTTTCGAACTCCTTTTTCAAACTCCTTTTTCGAACTCCTTTTCGAACCCCTTTTGAACTCCTTTTTCGAACTCTCCTTCCTCCTAGGTCCACGTCATCCGCCCCCACCTGACCCGCTTCCTCCAGGGCCTCGTCTCGCTCAGCAGCCCCACCACCAGCCCCGAGACCCTGTACCTGATCCTCCAGACCATCGCCACGCTCCTCCGCCTGGACCACTCCTTCACCGCCTCGGTGGCCACGCCCATTTCTCACCTGGCCGCCAGCACCTTCCTCGACCACCACGACGACCCCACCGTCTTCGACGCCGCCCTCGACCTGGTGGACGAGCTGCTGAAGGCGGGGACAGAGGTGGTGGGCGTGTACCCCTCCGTCGTCGAGGCCCTCCTCCCCACCATCGTCGCCGTGCTGAAGGTGCGCGCCAGCTGGGAGAAGCCCAGCGCGCCCATTCCCTACAAGAGCCCCGCGGGAGCCCTTAAAATGCAGGTGCTCTCCAAGGCGACCGCTCTCTCGATGCAACCGGAAGCCGTGGACCTGCTCAGCCACCTGCTTCGGACCGCTCCTGGACCGGAAGTGCCGCTCCTGGAGCCGCTGATCAATGGGGCCTTTCCGGTGCTGATGAGCGCCTTGGCCGCCGCCTCGCCCGAAGACAGTGGCCTGCTCCAGAGCGGAAGCGAGGCGGTTCGATGGTACGTCGCCAAGGGCGCGGAGCAGCTCGCTGGGCGAGTGTTTGAGATTGGAGGAGCAGGAACGCCCCCTACCAACGGACTTGTCCTGGCGGTCAATGTGAGTAGTACTTGGAAGTTGTTTTGTCGAACTTTTTGGACTTCTTTTTAACTTCTTCTTTTTCTCCTCTTCTTCTTCAGTTCTGCCACCACCTCCTCAGTCCGGCCCTGTCAGCTCAGGCCAGTGGTGACTCGGAAAGTAGCTCCTCCTTTGTCGGCCGCCTAGCGGTGGTGCTGATCACCCGCGCCCAGCCACTCCTCGCACCGGAAGCCGTCCAGCAGCTGCTCCAGGCGACGCTGGTGAAGCTGGCCGTCGCCCAGGAGCTGCTCCTGGTCCAGTCGCTGGTCCTCGTCTTTGCCCATCTCTTCTACGGAAAGGATATTTCGACAATGTTGGCCTGGCTTCATTCGATGCCTGCACCGGAAGTGGTGGCCTCGGCCCAAGGTGATGCTGGTGGGCCAAAAATGACCTCCGCGCTGGCCTTCCTCCTCGATCGCTGGCTGGCCATTCAGCACTTCTTCATCGGCTACGAGAACAAGGCGGCCGTGGTCGCCCTCTGTCGACTGTTTACCTATTCTCTTGAAGAAGGAGGAGGAAGTTCATCTTCAGGAGGTGATGAACTTGGCCAGAAGCTTAACCTCCACCGAATTGAGGTCACCACTGAGGGTGATGATGGTGGTGAAGAATATTCTGGAGCAGTTCGAACGCGTTCGAAGCAGCAGCAGCAAAAGAGTGAAGCTTCGAAAAGTCAGTTGAAGAAGACGTTGGTTCCAGCGACGGTGAAGATGCTGAAGCTGCTGCTCAGAGAGTACGTGCACATTCTGGAGCTGAAGGTAAAAGAGAAGTCGAAATTTTTTCTAAAGTTCTTGAATTCTTGAACTTCTTTTTCCTTTTTTTCAGGAAGCGGACGACGCCAACTTTAGCTTTGATGATGATGAGGACGAGGATGAGGATGAAGATGACGATGATGAAGATGATCTCGAGGACCTCGAAGCGGATTCAAAGCTCCTCGCCTCGATCCACGGCTCCGGCCCCGGCTCAGGTGGAGCCAAAAGAGAAGGTCAGCGGATCATCGACCTGACCGACCTTCTTTGTGGTGATGACGACGATGGTGATGGCATCGTTGAAGAGGAGGAGGAGGAGAAGTGGGAGATCCTCTCGCCGGCCATCGCCGCCATCGACCTGGAACCGGCCCTCAAGGAGCTTCTTCAGCGCTTCAAGGCCGCCCCCGTGGCCGGGCAGTTTCTCGCCCACCTGAGCGCTGCCGAGCAGAAGGTGCTCGCCGACCTGTGAACTCCACTTTTTTCTTGAGGAGGAGATTTTTCTAATTTGTGATTTTTTAACTTAGCTATCTTTCTTTTTATTTTATTACTACGATTACACTACTTTCTTTTTTCATTTTTCCCTACCCTAGACCCTAAACTCCCGCTCTACAATGTTGATTTTCTCCACCTCATTTTTCTCCTCTTTTTCCTTCTCAGCCGCTGCCAAAGCGACCAAGTCCATTTTGGAGGTTCGATTCGAACTGCTAAGGCCACTTCTCTGGTGATTCCAGAGGCCCCAGTAGTGACCCCTTTTCAGTAGGAGCTCCTCATGGGAGCCCGACTCTACGATCGCCCCCTGGTGGAGGTAGAGGATCAGGTCGGCGTTGGCCACCGTCGAGAGGCGGTGGGCAATGGTGATCACGGTGCGGCCGACCAGAGCGGCCTCTAGCGTCGATTGGATTTGCTGGGGGAAAGAGGAGTTTTTAAATGGAGTTTAAAATTAAATGGAAGTTTACCTTCTCTGAATTAGAGTCCAGCGCCGAGGTCGCCTCGTCGAGGAGCAGTATAGGCGGATTGCGGATCCAGGTGCGGGCGATGGCGATTCTAGAATGAAAAGAAAAAAAAATTTTCTCAAAAATTTTTTTTCATAAAAATCATCATCATCACTTACCTCTGCTTCTGACCACCTATTAAGTTATCATATCAAAAAGGTTAACAAAAATGATAAAAATAACCTCCAAAACATCTTACCGGAAAGCTGACACCCGCCCACGCCCACCACCGTCTCATAGCCGGCGGGAAGCGAGGCGATCCACCCGTGAATGGCCGCCTTTCGAGCCGCCTCCTCAATCTCCGCCAGTGGAATCGACGGGCGGGAGGTGTCCCCGTAGGCGATGTTCTCCCGTACGGAGCTGTTGAAGAGCGTCGGCTCCTGCGCCACGAGGGCCATCTGCGCCCGCAACCAGCTGGTGGAGAGGTTCGAGGTGGAGACGCCGTCGAGAAGCTAAAAAATTAAAAGGTTTTAAAGAGGTTTTTAGGAAGTTTTTTTATTGGGACTTACAATCAGCCCATCCGAGGGCTCGTAGAAGCGCTCCAACAGCTGCAAAATCGTGGTCTTTCCGCAGCCGCTCGCCCCAACCAAGGCGACCTTTTGCCCTGCAGCGACGTGGAAGGTCACCTCCCGCAGCACCTGAACGGAAGGTCGACTGGGGTAGCTGAAGCTCACTCGCCGGAAGGAGATCTCACCTCGGGCACGACCGTACTGCAGGTGCAGTGTCATCCCCGAGGAAGGCGGTGGTGATATTTGAGGGGGTGAAAGTGGTGGTGATGAGGGTGATGAGGATGAGGATGATGAAGTTGGTGGTGGTGGTGATGAGGGTGAAGGTGAAGTTTCACCTCGATTCGAGTCAATCAGCTCAAAGAGGGCAATGGCGGCGGCCTTTGCCTTCGCAAAATCGGAGCTAAAGAAACAGGCCTGGCCAAAAACGATCGCCCCAAATATCATCGCCTCAATGACGCTAAAATTAAAACATTTGGCATTAAAAAAACTCCCAAAAACTCCACTTTTTAAAAAACTTTTCTCTAAAAAACTCACCGAAAAAAATCGCCACTACTCAGCTCATGGTTGGCCACCAAGTGGCCTCCATAAAGAAAAACCGTCGCATAAGCGACCACCGGGCAACCGAGCGCCCAGGCCGCGTGGAGGCTCTTCTTGTGAATCGAGCAGTGGACTTCTCTGCAAAAAAATTAAAAATTAAAAAAATTAAAAATTAAACAAAAAATAAAAAAAGTTCGAAAATTTCCACTTACCTAACATTCATCTCTAGCAAACTAGCATAGTATCGCTCAAAAAAGGCCTCTCGGTGCAGCGAGGCGACCGTCCGGATGTTCGCCATTGCCTCCGCCCCCACCGCCGCCGCCTCTGCATTACGCTCCGCCTCCTTCGTGTTCTGCTCCCCAAAGAGCTCCACCCTGCTGCTGCTGCTGTAGGCAATCAGTGGGACAAAGGCGAGCGCCACCAGGCTCAGGCTCCAGCAGGTGTAGAGGCCAAAGGCGACGGCGACGACGAGGGCGGCGCCTGCCTGGCAGAGCATCGCAATACGGGGCCCCGTAGAGGACTGAATGTCCGAGGGGTCGTTCGCAAGTGTTGTGCAGAGGCGGGAGGCGCTGTTTTGGGGCTTTTCATGCCAGGTAATTGGCTTTGCGAGCATCGAGTTGAAGGCTAACAAGCGGAGGGCAGTGACCAGTCGCTGGGAGGCAATGTGGAAGAAGCTGTTCTGTGGGTTGAGGAGTTTAAAAAGAAAGGTTAGAAAATTAAAAAAAAGTTTAAAATTTACCTGAAGAAAAGAGCTCAAAAAGGCGAAAAAAGCTAGACCCAAAAATTGGAACCCGTAGTTGCGTGCCTGCTCGCGAAGGTAGTCATTGTCGAGGCCAAAAGTAGTCGAAGAAGTTGAAGAAGTTTTCTCCTGTTTCAAGCGGACTTTAGTGCTTTTTAGCAGTTTTTCACCACTTTCTTTGGAACTTTTATCGTCCTCAGGTGAGTCGAGATAGTCCTCCTCCTCCTCCGCTGATAATGATGAAGGAATGGCTTGAGGAAGAGGTGATAAAGTGGTGGTAATTGAAGAGAAGTTCACCTCCACCTCTGAGGAAGAAGTTCGATTCGTGAAGACGTTCACAAAGTTGCCAAAGATGAAGGCGTAGATCGGTACGCAGAGGCCAAAGAGAATGGCGCAGGTGACGCCGAGGGTGACCGCCGTCCTCGACTGGCAGAGCAGGCGCAGAATTCGAAGTATCACCTTGAGGGTGCTGTAGTTCGATGAGGAGGGTGAGGGTGATGAGGGTGATGAGGGTGATGAAGAGGATGAGGAATGTGATGATATCAAACGTCTTATCCTCTTCCTGATACCACCACCTTTGCTGCTGCTGTAAGGTAGTCTTCCGGTGCGATTCGACATCGACAGCGTCCGCAGCGGAATGTCCACAAAGCTGTCTTCAAAGTTTTGCTTCTTTTGAAGGACTTCATTTTTTAGCACTTCCTCCTCTTCTTCTTCTTCAAAAATGACCTCCTCCTCCTGCTCATCTTTTTTCTTCCGATTAAAAAGTTCCACCTTATTCTCCAGAGAATCTTTAGAATTATCGACCATCTGCCGCATCACCAGCCGCCGAAAGTGACCTTCAGGGGAGTTCATTAGTGCCTCATGAGTGCCACTTTCGAGCACCTTTCCCGCCCCATCCAGCACCACGATTCGATCCGCCTTGGCAATGGTCGACAGGCGGTGGGCGACAATGAGGGTGGTCCGGCCGGAAGCGGCCCGGTCGAGGGCCGCCTGGACCAGAGCCTCAGATCTGAGGTCTAGGGCAGAAGTAGCTTCATCGAGGAGGAGCATGGCCGGATTTTTCAGCAGGGCTCGGGCGATGGCGATTCTAAGGGGAAAAAAGAAAAATCTAGATTTAAAAAAATTTAAAATTTTTCCCCCCTTTTACCTCTGCTTCTGACCACCTAAAATGGGAAAATCAAAGTTAATTTTTTTTGTTAATTTTTTACTCCTAAAAAACTTACCCGACAGCTTCGCCCCCCTCGCCCCCACCATCGTATTGTAGCCCTCCGGGAGGCGCATGATAAACTCGTGGGCATTCGCCTCCCGGGCCGCCGCCACCACCTCCGCCTCGGTGACGGACATCAGCCGCCCGCTGGCCGCCCCCAGCCGGATATTATCCCCCACCGAGGCGTCGAAGAGGACCGGCTCCTGGCCCACCACCCCAAACTGCTCCCGCAACCAGCCGACCTCCAGCGAGCGAATGTCCACGCCATCAAGGAGGACCGCCCCCTGGTCGGGGTCGTAGAATCGAAGAAGGAGTTGAAGAACTGTACTCTTTCCCGCCCCCGAGGGGCCCACCAGGGCCACTACCTCGCCGGCGGCGATGCTCAGACTGAAGCCGTCCAGCGTGGGCCTGATGATCGTCTCCAGGGTGTTGGAGCTTTGGAGCTCCTCGAGGGTGAGCTGAGCAAGCTTTGCCCGCCGTGCCGGGTAGGTAAAGGTCACTTGGCGAAATTCGATTGAAGGGGAATAGGTTCGAGGGAGAATTTTCGCCCTCTTTCCTCCTCCACCTGAGCTTCGCCTTCTCTTCCTATTTCTTTCCTTCTTCTTCTTGGAAAGAGGTGCTGAGGAGAAGGCAGAGTTGATCTTCGGCCTCGTCTCGATCGTCTCGTAGGTGGTTTTGGCTATCAAGAGGGAAAAGGTTTTAGATATAGGTTTTGATAAGTTATAAAAAAAGGTTTTAATTAAAAATTTTGATAAGTTTTCGAAAAAATTTTCTTACCCACTACACAGGCCTTCAGCAGGTGCTCGTAGTAGGGCGCCGCAGAGCCGGCGTTCCAGCCCACCGCCGCGGAGCACCAAAAGACGACGATGATGGTTCCAATTGAGACCTCCGACTCATTTAGGTTTTCATCGTGGTCAGTCATCAACCTCACCCCATACCAAATCCCCACGGCAAAGCCAAAGTAAATGCCCGCCCAGATAAGGGCGTTCCCCAACGAGTTGACCACCGACCGCCGCGTCTCCGACCTGACGGCGGGCGTCAACCGGGCGTCATACAGCTCCAGCGCCTTCCGCTCGCCCCCAAAGGCGAAAACGGTCCGAACTGCGGAGAACATCTCCGCAGCCACGGCCCCAGCCTCCCCGTAGGCCTTCATCTCCTTCCGCACGGCGCTGGTGTTGAATTTGCTCATCACGCCCGTGGCCACGGCTATGATCGGCGCCGAGGTGAGGAAGATCGCCAGGGCGAGTTTCCAGCCGCAGTAGAGGGCGAAAGAGGCGTGCCAGAGGCAGCTGAAGGCAAAGTAGAGCAGCATGGAGAGATTTTCGTTCATGCCGCCCTCGATGGCTTTGAGGTCTCTAAAAAAAGTAAAAAAAAATTTAAATTTTTTAAAAAAGTTTTAAAAAATTTGAAGACTTACTTTGCTACCCGAGTGGAAAATTCCGTGTTTTGCACCTTAGATTTTGAGTCTACCTGGCTTTCCTGATTTTGAGTTGAAAAGTTTTCCTCAGTTTTTGAGGCCGTGGACGTCGACTTCTTCATCACATCAAAGCTCGTCTGCTCATCGAACCAGGCAATGTCCTGCCGCAGAAGGGCTCGAAACAGTCGCCGCCTTATAGTCAAAGACATTCGAAAGGCGGCCAGCTCAAAGCAGAGCATGCTGAGGTAGCAGGCAAAGACGTACCAGGCGGCGATGAGGAGCAGAGTTCCGCTGAGAAAGTACACCTGACAGAGGAGGTAGTCGTGCTCGAATGAGGAGCTGTCGAAAATTTTTAAATGGAAGTTTTCCTTTTGGAGGTAGTAATCACCTCGCTCCACTCGGCCGTCACAAAAGTCGTCCATCAGCTCTAGGCGACCCCGAGATTTGGCACCAAAGTTTGAGGTGGTGGAAGTTTTAGCAGAAGAGTTGATCTTGTGGTAGTACGTGCCCTCGTAGTGCACCAAATTGTTCACCACCTGTCCGTAGATGAGGTTCAGCGCGGGGACGGGCCACGTGGCGAGGAAGGTGATCAGAAAGCCAAAGGCGATCAGAAAGCGGTCCCAGCGGGTGGCGTAGCGAAACTGAAAAAAATGGGGAAAAAATTAGTTAAAATTTAGTTTTTTAGAAAGAAGAAAAACTTACCAGCGAAAAAAAGGGAATCCACCGCTGGGGCGTTTTAAATGGCACAGGTTTGGGGATAAAGTCGCCGCTGCTGGTGCTGTTGTTGTTCTTTTGTCGCTGATTTTCAGCTGATTTTGGTTTTTGAAGTTTTTGAGGCTCTTCTTGTGATGATGATCGTGGAGGCATTTTAGTGGAGCTCTTTCGCCTTGAATCAACCTCTTCCTCCTCTCCTCTTTCCTCTCCTTCTTTGTTGGCCAACTCAGGCTCAGAGATGGTAACCGTTTTCCCTCGACTAGGATTGAAGCTTCGAAAGAAGGTCACCAGCGAGGAGGAGCGCTTGCCAACGCGAAAGCGAAGCTCCGGCTCAAAGGCGTACTCCTCGTCCTCTTGCTGGTCAACTTTGACCGCCGTTTCAGCGTCTTCGAAAACTTCAAAGTCGCTTTCATGCTCTTCGTCTTCATAGGCGGCATTGTCAAAGCAGAAGATGGAGTTGTGTCGCTGGAAGAGCTGCTGTTGTGTTGGTGGTGGTGGACTGGTGATGGTAATTTGTAGCGGTGGTGGTGATGGGGGTGATGGTGAAGGTGGTGATGAAGGTGATGGTGATTGCTGAAGTTCAATGATGGTAGTGGTGGTGGTCATCACTTGACCATTTCGGTCTGTGGCTGAAGGAGGTGATTCAGTAATTCTTTCAGCCATGGTTTGAAGGTGGTGGTGGTGATGATGATGATGTTTTTAATAGTGGTCAGTGATTCATTGTTGATAAGATGCCGGTTCTGCTGATGATGATAATCGGTGACGACGTATGTTAGTGGTAAAGGACTACCTTTTTCGGTAGAAACAAGAGCTAAATGACGATGATGATGCTCGTTGCCACCGCTTCTGCCTCCTCTGTTGCCCTTCAGGCTTGCACAAAACCAAAAAAATTGGCCACAAATTGACTGCATCGAGCTGAAACGAGTCGATTGCATAGGTAGAGATATGAAAAAAATGAGTCGGTATATTGGCTAAATGAGAACAAGGTGAGAGCAGCAGGCAATCTCTGTCTGCTCTTTACCAGTGCGTTTTTTGCACTGCACCAGCAGCAGCAGCAAAGGAAAAAAATGTAAGCGTACATCATTTTTGTTGTTTGATTTCCCAATAAAGCTCACATTATAATTTAAAATCTAACGAGCAGTGCAACTCTCGAGAACTGTCCTGAAGAGTACAGAGCTCGATGAGAAAGTGCTTGCTCAACAGGAGCTTCAAAGGGGCAAATTCAATTTCAATTTCAATATCAGGAGTTAATAAAGGGATATTGTTCAAGTTTAGAGTTTAGAGCTAGATTATCCCATAAAAACTAACCTTCAATCTAGATTAGCACTCAAATAAAAAGCGTTCCGCATATAAATACAACAGCAGATAGATGGAAAAATAGAAATCGTGTGCACTTACCCCAATTTTGATGAAACTTCGGAAAATGAAACCTTCTTTTTCTCACCTTTTTTCGCTGATTTCAACTCTTCTTCTCTTAACGTTTTTCTTAGCAATAACAGCAGCTGATGATGATTTGGGGGCTGAAAAAACCACTTCTGCTGAAAGCAACGACGACGAGGTGAACCAAAAGGCCTGCGACCCCGGCTGGGAGCCTTTTGCCGAGGAGAAGTGCCTCAAGGTGCTGGAGGGCGTGACGAGGTCCTTTGAGGAGGCGGTGGAGGCCTGTGAGGAGCTTCCGTCGCCCTCTTCATCTTCTTCATCATCTTCTTCAGCAGCCTTCTCAGCTAACGCAATTTCCGAAGGCGGCGGCCTTCTTCGCATCAACACGCACCTCGAGCAGCGCTTCATCGTCAACCTGCTCTTCAGGGTCCACCGAGTGGTCGATTCGGTGTGGCTGGCGGCGAAAGCGAAAGATCGGGCCCAGCCAACGGTTCCCGGCCAGTTCGGCAACTGGGCCAGCAGAGTGGGCCTGGCTGACCTGGGCAACGAACCAAACGACTGCGTGCAGATGACCGCCGAGGAGCCGGTGAGGGGAAAGTGGATCGAGGTCCCTTGTGCAAAGCGAAATCTAGTCGTCTGCCAGCGGGCGCAAAACTGGTCGCCGGCGAGGCTGCACCAGGCGGTGGTGAAGCTGAGGAGAGAGTTGGAGAAGAAAATGGAAGGTTCGAAAAAGGTTCCAGAAGAGGTTCATGAGAAGAAAACTGAGGTTAGAGAGGAAGTTCAGATTCTTCTGCCGCCCATCGGCTTCACCTACCTCCAACTTCCGGGCGACCTGAGCCCTGAATCGCTTTGGCCGGCGGCCGCCTGGACCGAGGTCAGTGACACCTACTCGGGCCTCTTCTTTCGGGTAATTGGAAACGGGTCGGCCGACTTTGGCACCGTCCAGCCCGACTGGTCGCCCAGGCTGGCGAAGTTGGTACGAACTGTTCATCGGACAAAGCAACTGAAGGTGATCAGTCCGCTGGAGTTGAAGCCCGGAAAGTTGAGTCCGCCGATGCCGCTGCAGTTTGAGCCCAAGGACGAGGCCACGGTCCAGGGAGGAGAAGGTAATGAAGATAAAGGCTTCAAGCACTCGGAGCTCGCCTTCCTGGTGGCCGGAGGCGAGGTTCGCCCTCGAAATGTCGCCATCAAGGTCTGGCGAAGGACGGGCTGATATGATAAAGAAATGATGGAAAGATGGAAAGATCTCGAAGACTAAACCGATGACTTTGATGTTTTTGGTGCACGCGGCGCAAAAAAAATCTCGCTCTCTCTGTGTTCTAAATAACAATCGTAGAGGACGTGACGCTCTGATTTTTTTATTTTTAGCTTTTTTGGGTTCTCATTTTCTCAAATCGAAACCACCAAAGATTTTTTGGTATCTGAACAAAAGTTTGATCATTTTGACCTACTCTAGGTAATCGAGGGCTTCGACTAGTTTCCCCGAACATACGCCTCAAAGGCCTTCATTGCCTTCCGGTCCCCTTTCACCACCTTCTGAAAGGTTCGATTCGCCTTTATCACCGCCTTCCCCACCACCATCTCCAAGTACCGGAAACGCTGACTCTTCACCTCGAACTTCGTCAGCCTCGCCTGCTCCCCTCCCAGCTGCCGCCAAAGGCGAACCAGGCTGTTCCAAAAGAGGTTCACCTTCGCCTCCAGCTCCAGCAGCCCAGTCAGCTGCTCCTCCATTCCGGCCACCTCGAAGATGACGTCCACAAACTGATCATCGGTGGCATTTTCTGCTGAAGGCCGATCGTTTGCCGAGGTGAAGTTGATCTTCTTGATCGCCTCCTGAAGTGGAAATCTCAAGTAAGCGGAAGTCAGGTTAAGCAGCTCGGTGACGGTAAAGTTTTGGTTTTGGAGCGTTTCCTCCGCTTGGATCAGTCGATTGATGAGGGTCATCTCGTGGCGAATGCTAAAGGTGAAAAATGAAGGGAAAAGTTAGGTTAAAAGTTCAAAATTTTGATAAACAAAATACCTTTTTTCTTGGGCGGCAATCCTCGTCGTCGCCGTTTGCACAAAGGAAGTGGCCAGCACCTGCTCCCCGCCTTCCTCCAGGTCGAAGACCATCCCCGGCAGGTGCCACATCAGATTTTCCATTGGAGCGGTGTTATTCTCCGTCCACGCTTGATAAGCCTCCCGCAGGAGTTTCACCTCCTGCTGATAGGTTTCCACCCGCGGAATGACCTCCTCAAAGAAGCCTGGGAAACGGTCATAGGCCCGGTCGAGGAGGGCGGTGAAGTTCGAGAGGACCATTTCGCTGCGCTTGATCGCCGCCTGAAGGCGAGGTTCGGCGTACTGAATTGAAGAAGGTTTTTGGGACTTTTTTGATAAGGTTGGCTCGAAGAGTAAAGAACTGAAGAAGAGCAGGAAGGTAATGAGAAGGAGAAGGAGTTTGGCCATCTTGTTCTCCGAGGTTTGAAAAGTCTGTTAGAAGCTCTGTTTTGCTTTTTTTTCTTCTTTTTTTCGGTGTCTTTAGCTGCTAAAAATCGGTTTGAGTACTTCGGGAGAAATTGAGGACGGCAAAGAAGAAGAGCTGCAACTTTTTTGTGTTGGCTGATAAGGAGAAAAAGTGTCAGAGCAATGGCTGATAAGAAAAAGGAAGGGAGAAAGAGAGAAGTGAAAGTGGAAACGAGCAAAAAAGTTAAAATCAAAAACGAAGTCATTCATCGATTGATTTGCTGTTTGTTGATAAGATTAAAAGAAAGAAAGAGAGGCTTTTTATGTTTTATTTTTTGTTTTTTTTATTTATGCATTTGTGTTGGGTGATCATTTTTTCATTTTAATTAGGTTTAGTTTGATCAAGTTTGGCAACAGTTGGTGTAGTTTGTAGGATAAATAGGAAATGTGAGTGAGTGAGTGTTGGTATGAAATTAATTAGGAAAGAAGAAGAGGAGAATGTTTAAGTTAAACCATTTGTGACATTTTTTGTCTTTAGTTTTTAAAAAGAATGAATGAATGAAAAATGTGTTTGTTCTGTTAGGAAAGTGACCTTTTTTATCATTCTGCAGAGGTTTTTACGGAAAAAAATGAAAAACTTAAAAATGTAACAAAAACAAAAAAATGGTAACGGAAAAAAATAAAAAGCGCTCTGTACACCTTTGGTTTGTCGTCATTTGTCCGCAGTCTATAAAACAAAAAGATATTAAAATGTTTGTGTGTGTGTTTTGATGAGGATGAAGTCGATGAAGTCGATGGGAAAAGAAAAACTTTGAAAAGAAAAATAGAGAGAGATGGAAAAATAAAATGCAAATGTGTGCAAGTGTGCAAGTGATTAACAGGTGGGAAAGTGAGAGAGAGAGATAGAGAAAGATTTTTCCTCTTCAGCTTAGAAAAAAGGCTCAGATTTACAAAAGCATCAGACGTTTTTAGGGAATGTTTTGCGGTCCAAAAAAACCTTCAAACAACTTTTTTACAGCATCGGCTGCAGCTCAATGGTAATCGCCTCCTCCTCCTCAACCGGAAATTGACCACCACCACCACCTGATATTATCAGGTGATCCTCTCCAAAAGGAGGCGGCGTCGTCGGCACCGACTGATAAGAACAGTGGTGATGATAAGAATTGCTTGCTCCGAACTGTTTGTTGTTGTTATCAAGCAGACCGTCGTAAATTGAAGAGAAGGTATCGTTGATACTAGGTCCTCTCTTATCTCCTCTTTCAATCTCACCCAAATGAATTACTGCCTTGGGGGAGGAGGAAGAGGGCGGAGAAAGGTCGCTGCTGTTGTTCGCTGTGGGCGTTCCGTTTTCGGTTATGGTCTTTGTCTCCTCGAGCTCAGAGGAGTTTAGGGGCGTGGAGGCCAGGGTTGTGGAGGCTTTTCGGTTGTTATTGTTAGCTTCAGGATTTACACCACTTCCGCTTCCGCTGCTGAAGATGACGTAGCTGGAGGTGGTGGTAAAGCTGACGACGCTGTCGCCTCGGCTTCTTCCACTTCCGTTTCCGCCTATTTCCCGAGGTGATCGAGGACAGTAGTAGGCCTTGGCGTTCAGCGAGTCAGAGGCGTTGCTGAAGCGAGGTCCTCCCGCCCCTCCAAGTGATCCCTTCTTCGGCGTCCCGCCACTTCCGCTTCCGTTTGTTCCAATGGAGCAGCTCTTTGCCGCCCGTTTATGATCGTTGTTAGAAGAAAGAGTTCCATTTCCGGTAGAGGAGGCAGGGGCAAAGGTAAAGTGATTACTTCCGCTGCTGCCACTGCGAGCCCCCCGGTTACGTCCATTATGCGTGGCGCCTCCTCCCATAGCGGAGTCGGCGCTGAGGAGCTTTCCAAAGTGGTAGTGCTTCCGGCGGCTGTTCCCCCCTCCTCCGCTCATGGCCATAGCCCCGCCCCCATTCGCCCCGTTCGTGCCCGTCGTCGTGGTAGTGGTAGAGGCGGAGCTGGAGGCGGAGTGGCAGCGGTGCGGCCGCCAGTAGGCGTGATTGGTCGGCGTCGGGTAGTCGCCGCCCACCTTGAGGGCGCGCGTCACCCGGTACCGGGAGAGGTGGTGGCGGACGCTGTGGCGGACCTCGCCGTTGCAGAAGCAGTAGAGCACGGCGACGGTGAAGCCCTAAAACAAAAGGAGTTAAAAAAATTAAAATACAAAATAATTAAAACTCAAAGTTTTGCTTACCTGAGTCGAGGTGAGCACCGCCTGTGAGATTTTGAAGACAAAGCGCCAGGTGTTCTGAGTGGGCGTGACCAGCAGGAGGACGTAACCGAGGCCGAGAAGTGGAATTAAGACGAGCAAGGCTTTTGCCGCCTTTCGGTACTGCTTCGACTCGGCCGTTGAGGCGAGCTGATTCTGCTGGGCACTGCGCAGCTTGATGATGAGCAGCCACATGATCTTGGCGAGGAAGAAGATGTTTACCTGATAAGAGGGGGAAAAAGTTGATAAGTTGATAAAGGTACAAAAAAGGTTTTGGGAAGTCTTACAAAGAGGACAATGAGTACGGGAACTTTGTAGAAGTAGTCGAATTCGTCGGCGGTCATATACGGACAGCGAAGGCGAATCTGCTCCAGTGGACTGCTCATCAGCGGCGTCTTTGGTAGCGCTGAAGTCGTGGTAGAATTTGAGAGTCTAAGGATAAAAAATTTGAGTAAAAAGTTTTCAGTACAAAAAAGTACTCAAAAAACTGCTTACTCGGCAAGCATCGCATTCGTCCGCGTAAAGTTCCGCTTCACTACCACCCAAATGAGAATGACGACGGCGGGCAGGCCTGAACAAAGAAAGAGTTTACAAAGTTGAGAACTTTTTTGAAAGAAATTTTACTTAAGTAACTTTTTTTTGCTTACCCCAGCCAATGAGAAAGTAGTAGGCGGTGCGGATCATGTCAATGGAGAAGGTCTTGACCACGAGAAGATACAGATAGAGGCCCTCGACGAACATCCAAAAGAAGTTGGTGGCGAGGAGGTAGCGAAAGCCGATTTCCATGTAACAGGAGATCTGGAAAAAAATTGAGAAAAAGATTTGATAAGCTTTTGATAGGGTAAAAAGAGACCGTTCAAGGTGTACGTACACTTCGAGAGATGGGAGCTGTGTTCGTTTGCACCTGGTCCATGATGATCCAGAAGATGGCCATCAGGCTAAAAAACAAGAAATTTTTATTCAAATTTGTGAATAAAAAATTCAGTCAAAAAACTTACAAATAAGTGATCATCAGATTGGAGTGAATGGTATTTCGAACGCAGCGAAGGTCCCTAGAATTTATTGGGAAAAAAGAGGTTTTTAAGTTTTGAGTAAAAAATGTTACTGATTTCCATTTTTTCTTACTTAAAGTACAGCAGAATAAAAAGGGCCACGGTAAGGGCGAGCAGCGAGAAGGTGTAGCCAATGTAGAGAATGTACGGCGCGTAGATGTTCTATGAGGATTAGGAGGATTAAAAAAGTTGGTGAAAGTTTGAGGTTTTTAAAAAGCAGGGGAAAAATGGGTGTTTAAAAGTAAAAGTTGTGTTAGTGTACCATTTGGTCATGCTGACAGGAGTTTTGAACGCAAAATAACGATTAAATCTAAGCATTTCAAATAACAACAAAATTGAATGTCAAGTTTAGCAACAAGGGGGTGGAAAACAAATTCCTAAATTGCAAAAGTCTAAAGTAAGGGGAAATGCTAGAAAACATCGACATCATCATCTGATGTGTACATCATCAGTTCCGTTGACGTCGCCGGTCCTCAGATCACATCATTTTTTATCCTCTTCCCTTTCCCTCCCTTGAAGCCTGTCACTTGCACATCAGCACCAGCACCAAAACTTCATCAATTTTCGGTTTGGGCAAAATGTCTGAGAAAAAACAGAAAGAAAAAGAGAGTTCTCGAGCTTTCCTAGCATCCCTAAAAGTAGTCAAAACCTTTCAAGAATTGAGCTAAGAGGAGAGAGAATCAAGAATCGGTGTGTTGGTGGTAGAGACCGCAGAATAAAATGAAAAATAATAATAAGCCGTTAAGTGCTGCTGCTGCTATTGATTTTCTACCAGCAAAGAAAAGCTGATTTTGCTGATGTTTACTTCACTACCAACTAAAATCTTTAGCCTCCATCTTTCGACTAATTAGTCGGGGGCGCGCTGAAATCCGAACTGAAAAAACCTGAGCTTCAGCGGAAAAAGGGCAGCAGCAGCAGATCATGATCAGTGACCAAACGAAATCAGGCTTTGGAAAAAAAAGATAAACAGGCAGGCAGGCAAAGTACGTCATCGCAGGAAAAAAGAACCACTCAAACTAGCTCTATAAAATATAAAGTGTAAATTGATGAAACCTTTTGAACCAATGTTTCTTTGTCGACACAAAAAAGAAAACTTCTTCCACCTACCTCCAAACTGGGAACTGTCGTCTCGGTTTCAGTAGTCAACGGCATACAGCGATCGTAGTTGGCTCGCTCTGCCCAAGTTCCATTCGGGTGGCACTGGCGAGAGGCGTTTTCTAGAATTGAAAAAAGTGTAAAGAATATTCCTCGATTAGTAAGTTTTTAATTCAGGAATTCAAGAATCTTACGAGTAGTATCGTAGAGAATGCTGTTGAGAACGGAGGGACAGCTGACCACGGCCTCCTCGCCGGCGGCCGTTTCGCGCCAGCAACTGAGCCCATACCAGCGGCTGGGGCAAAAAAATGAACTTCCATTTCCGGTCCCGCCTGGATTCAACTGCTCGAAGAGGCTTTCGAGAACTGCCGTCAGACTGCTGCTGCTGGCTGAGTATGATGATGCTGAAGAAGTGCTAGAGGAGGATCCTGAAAAAAGAAGAATTAAAAAATGAAAGGTTAAAAAGTTAAAAAATGATAAAATATAATATTGAAAACCATTTAGAGAAATTCCAAGAGAAAGTTTTTAAACGTAAGTCAGTAAAAACAGAAAATAAGTTCAAGTTGTGATGCAAAGACAGATGCTAAACAAATAACTAGGAAAAAAATTATAATTGTCAAATAAAAGATAAAGTAGTGGTGGGAAAAACAGCGCGGTTGTGGTAAAGAAAAAAAAGATAAAACAGAGAGCTGTTGAATGAATGAATATTCATGACCAATGAAAAAATAAGAAGAATAAAAGTGTAGATTTTTTACCGTTTTTTACTAATGCCCAACAAACGAAGAAACTAAATGAGAATAATAAGAAGCGACTATTTGCTCACTGGGAGCTCTTGCTTGCGTAAGAAGAAGTACAATGCACTCTTAAAGAGCCGCCGCAAAAACAAGAAAAGAAAAGTTTTTAAATCAAATATTTTTAAGTCACAAAGAATGAAAAAGAATAAAAACGCAGTCTTTCAGCTATCAGAAAATTTGACATCATCAACTTTTTTGAACAGAAGAAAAAACTTTCCCGCGACATTTTATCTCACTGATCAATTGTGTAAGCTGTGTGGCGTACAAAAGAAGAAGAAGAGGAACAAACCATGCAAATGAATTTGAGCCGTAGCAGAGTTTTAACGCTTGAGCTTGTGTTTTTCATTTTGCGGCCAACAACACACCAAACTTTGTTTGCTTAACATCGCCGTTTTACACACAAAAACACAGTTGACGTCAAATTTTTGTTTTGTTTCTGGTGTCAACCGAGAAGGAAAAGATGATGACAACAACGAAACACAGAACCGAATTGACAACAGAGAGGGGAATAAAAAGAAAGAAGAGATTTTTCAGGGGAAAAAGCTGTGCTTTGATTGAAAGCTGCTGCTGCTGCGTCTGCTGTAATTTAATTTACAAATTGCCCGCCATTTAGTGTAATGGTGATGATAGTGAGTGAGTGAGTGAGGATTTGGATCATTTGGAGCAGCAGCAGCAACAAAAACCGGAAAAGGGGGCGCAAACATTTAGCGGTAATTATTTGCGCGCGCGTCTCATGACCCGACAATTTTTTAGCAGCAGCAGCAGCAGATGATGATGACCCTCTCTACTAAAGTTGACCTTAATTTTTGCCGCTGCTGAGTGACAAATTCAGTACAGCTTTTAATAGTTTAACAGAGAGACAGCAAAGACAAACATAGAAAAACTTCCACGTCCCAAGTGCACAGTTAACGTAAAGTACTTGGTAAAATCGGATAAAAAAATAAAGCAAGTAGGGTAGAGTAGAAAGAAAAAAATTAAAAGTGATTTGTCAAAGAAGAAGAAGAAGGGAAAAGAAGACGACCTTTTGAGCAGTGGCACCAAGACCAACAGGAAAAACCAAAAGAGTTTAAACTCTCACTCTGTTTCGCTCATAATTTATGAGATTCTTAAACATCAAAACTCAAATAGTGAAAAAATAGTAAAAGTAAAAGTAACAGCAGCAGCAAAACATTTTATTTTCACTAAGCTGCCTTTTTTGGTGGTGGTGGTGGTGGTCGGGCATTATTAATGTCCTCACTACCAAAAAAGAGTGGGAAAACTAATTCAGCATTTTACTAGGAAAAAAGTGTGGTGTGTTATTATTAAGGCAAAAGAAAACTGAGGAATAAGAACTGACTGTCTGACTGACTGACTGTGTACTGACCTTACACTTGAGAAATTGAAAAAAAAGTGGTGGAGAGACTTATTATTTAGAAAGTACAGAGAATATACAGAGCTAAATAAAATGGCACTTGTTTGTTTTTTGAGTTGCTGCTGATGCCTTTTCAAATTAGTGTCCTTACTATTTAAAAATCGGAAATGAAGCAGAAAATATCGCTCTAGTTTTTAGCTTTTGGTGTTTTATAATGAAAAAGTGCGCAGCTATTTTTGTTTTCATTTTTTGTGGTGGTGGTGGAAGTGCTAAGTGGTCTGGTCTGACGTCAGTCAGCATCAGCATCAGATTTTTTTGCTGCTGTCAACTGCGAGTTATGATGATTTTAAAATTAAAAAGTGAGCTGCTGCTTATTATTATTATTTTCGCGGTTGGCTGACAAAGTCAGAGTCAGAAAAAGTTGCCTTTTAAAGCAGTAAACAGAGTTTTTCTGGCGAAAAATGGCGAAAGAAGCGTGAAAAGAACAACAACAACAGTCGCAAAAAAGTATTTTCAAGCTTCAGCTGCTGCTGCTGCTCCAACTGCTGAGATACAAAAACAAAAACTTAAAAACTGTAAAGTGTGTTTTCAAGTTTAAGTTTTTCTGGGTTAGGCAGCAAAACGATTAATATACAATTTCCACTTACCACTCTTAAGTAAGGTCAGTGTGAAATGGCATCAAAGTTGTTGTTGTTGGTTGGTTGGTTAGTGTTGTTGGCTTACCAGGCCATGTCACAGTTTTTGTAGTGGGGGTTGTTGTTGTTGTTATTGACGGTCAAATACAGAAGGCATGGAATGGAATGGAATGAGATGAAATCTGCTGTTGAAGTATTTGAAGTGATGGTAGTCAAAGGAATGGTAAACGAAGAAGTAGAAGGTAATGGTAAATGGTAACAGTAAAAGCTTTGGTGATAATAACAGTGTTGCTACATTTGCTTCGTCAGTAGTAGTAATCTTGAAGCCCCTTTAGAGTACTTTTCTCCTCTCCAGAGTTTAAATTCGAAACTGCTGATCCTCTTCTTCTTCCTCCTCTAAATGCGCAACTCCAACTCCAGCTCGTCATCTTCCAAGTCCTCCTCAAAGTCCAGCTCATCATCATCATTGGCGGGGTAGGCGACCAGGAGGTGGTGGTCCTTTCTTTTGCTGCTGTTGTTGTTGTTGATCTCCTCCCCTTGGTCCTCCTCCTGCTTCACCCTCATCAGTAGCTCATGTTGTTGCTGAGGTTGTTGCTGAGGTTGCTGCTGCTGCTGATGATGATGAGGGTGATGAGTTGTGGTGGTGGTGATATTCCGGGCCTTCGAGGTCTTTGAAGTCGAAGCCGAGGTCATCGAAGCCGAGGTGGCTGAGTTCGAAATCGAAGCCATAGCAGCAGCCTCGGCCGCCTGCTCCTTCTCCTGCTCCTCGACGACCCTCACCAGGTCGCAGGCTAGCACCTCCAGCGCCAGCTTCATCCGCTGCACCGCCTCCAGGCTGACCTTGGCCAGCAGCTGCGTGTAGCTGAGCTCCTCCAGCTGTTCCAGGTAGCGGTCGGCGCGGGCGAGGTGCAGGGCGGCTCGCTTCGAGGTGATGCCCTTCTCCCGGTGGACCGCCAGCAGGTTCTCCACGTCGCTGAGGAGGACGTTGAGGCGCTGGCGGTTGATCGCCACCGAGTGCGATTGGCTGAGGGTGGCGGCTGCTGAGGCTGAAGTTGAGGTTGAAGGCCCAGCTGGTGTTGCCAGAAGGTAATGGGAAGTGGCTGGAGGAAGAGGAGCAGGAGCGGTGAAGATGAGCTGAGGGCCGGCGGTGGCGCTGGTGGTGGGAAAGCTTGAGGTTCGATTTGGCTGAGGAGGAGAAATAGAAATAGAAATAGAAGCGAAGTGTGAGGACAAGAAGAGCTTGGAGGATTCGCTGTTGATAATAGTACCTGAAAGCCGGCGGTGAATCGTGGATTTTGACGATTGTTGTTGTTGTTCCGATAGAAACCCGAAGACGAGGAGGAGGTGCCCGACGACGAGGAGATCATCCTGGGGCCGGCGGTTTGGGTGGAGGAAAGATGAGAAAGTAGAACTGAAGGGACGACGAGGCGGCCTCGTTTCACCATGAGGAGAAGAACTTGGCCGGATGATTTTGGGGGAAGTAGTAGGGATGAAGATGATGATGATGATCCAAGGTCGATCAAGGGAGACAGAGAGAGAGAGAGAGAGAGAGAGAGAGAGAGAGAGAGAGAGAGAGAGAGAAAGAGAGAGAGAGAGAGGGAGAGAGAGAGAGAGAGAGAGAGAGAGAGAGAGAGAGAGAGAGAGAGAGAGAGAGAGGAGTTCTTCAGTTCTTCAGGACAGTGTTTGTTTGTTTGTTTGTTTGAGGACAGTTTTCTCTTTGAGGACACAGTTTGAGAGATCTTCGAGAGGTCTTCACAGGTCGACGAGCAGAGCAAAAGTGAGCGTTTCGATTTCTTTTTTTGCGCCCATTTACACCTTGAACACCTGGCGCCGCCGTGACTATTTTAACCTTAAACTGTCGACTTTTTCAAACCTTTCACCCTCAAAAGCGCGGCAAGTTCTGAGCGATTTTTAGCCTTTTTATTTCCGGATTTTTCCTGTTTTTAGGCCATGATTTGTCCAAATCATTAGCTTGAAAAGTTTTTGTCGTACGCTTTTGAGCTTTTTTCATTGTGTTGTACAGTGGTGGGTAAATGTTGACAGAGACGAAAAAGAGTACGACGACGGCTTTTCTAGCGAGAAAGCTTCAGCTGAGCTCTATTTGAGCATCTGTTTGCACTCTGCAGCAGAAGCAATCGAGACAACGACAACAAAAAAGCGATCGCCCAGCAAACATCATCATTTTCAGCGGATCAGTGTTTGGTTTAGCGTCTAGTATAGTTTTTTCCGCCTAGTTTTGCTGCTGCTGTTTCCATGACAATTGAATTTGTATAGTGAAAATGCTTTGATAGTGGCAAAAGTAGCCTAAAAATAACATTTCAACGGACGATCAGAATCAAACTTCAACAGCAGCAGCAGCAATTTGCAATTTGCCATTTCAATTAGCATTTCAAAAGGGCACAAGCAGCAGCCGTTTTTTATTTTTGTTTTATCAACTGTGAACATCAAGTTCTTCTGCACTCTATCTCTCTTTTTACTGTAAAAGTGAATAACAACAGAATCAATTGCAAATAAAATTGATATAATTTGAAAATACAACATAATATAAAAAAATTTTAAAAGTTTAGAAGTATAGATTTTAAAGTGAAAACCATTTTATTCATTTTATTCAGCCACTAATTAATTATATAAAAAATGATTAAAAACAAAATGGCAAATTGATTAGCATTTTTATAACACTACTAATAAATTAAATAAACTTTTTTTAGTCTGAAAAACTTTACTTTGCATATTATTTAAACACTAAACATTTTTATAAAAAATTATTCACAAAAAAGTAAATATTTAGCAATTCCAGTCTAAAACGCAATTATTTTTGCGTATCATTTCACAACAAATATAAAATATTAAATGCCATTTTAGTGCAAAATTAAATTGAAACAAAATTGAAATTTAAAAAAATGTTTATTTTTGCAAATTGATGTGGGCGGAAATTAGCAGCAGTTGACAGTTTAAATCAAGTTTTTTGAGAAAAGTAAAAACTGTGATTAAAATCTTTTATCCACTAAAAAGAAAAATCACATTAAATTAAATTTTAAAAAAAGTTTTTCTAAGTTAAAATGGATCTTTGAAAATTGCTAAAGTTTAATTTTTAAAAACTTAAACATTTTGTAATGTTTTGTATTTTTTAAATTTAAAAACAGTAACGGCTGCATCAAGTTAAAATTGTAACTATGCAAAACAAATTTTAAATAAAAGTTATTATATAATGTACATTTTTGTCAAAAAATAAGATTGATGTCTCATCAATTGATTTGTTACAATTTTAGTATTTTTACATTTTTGGTTAAATTTATATTTAAATTTAATTCAGTAATCAAATTAATCAAAAAATAAAACATCGCATATTTTCAAATAAAGTATGTTAAAATATTTAAATTTGTAGCTCACTTTTTCACAATTTCAGAATTATTTCTAACATAAAAAATCTACAAAAAAAATTAGCTCAAAAGTTAATCAATTTACCTACGCAAAAAAAACCCTTAGAATTTAGTTTTAACAAACCGGCAGAACATTTTAAGTACAAAGTTGAAAAAACAAGAAAACACACTCGTTAATTGCCACTCTATTCTTTTAGTTTTCTCCATCGCTCCACTTAATCTCTAAAACACACAAATTAAATTATTGTGTAAAAAACAAAAAAAAATTTATTTTATACCTTTTGATGGAGTCTTAGTGTAATATAAAATTAAAAAACAAAATGTCTAGACAGTAAATTAGAATTGCAATGAATAATAAACATGTTAAAAGCTTTTAGTGCATAAAACTTAAAAAAACATTACAAAAACGTTTTAGTGAGAAATAAAAAAGACGACTAATAAATTGATGCAGTAAAATTACGCATATTTTTTTAACAATAAAAATGATGATAATGTTGAAATAAAGGCTCAACTCAAAGTTTAGTGAAAAAAAGGAGTTCATCAAACTGCAGAGAGTTTATCCTCAATGTCAATGTCATCATGCTCAAGCATCACCACCATCATGTGACTTGCGGGTTTAACAAACCCAACAGCAGAATATTCTGATGTTATTCTCTGCGTGTGTGTACTTGTCCGATTAGTCTAGCCTGCCAGCTCGGCGCTTTTGATTTTCTACCGACGGTTGCATATCTACAAAACAGCTGGAGACAAACAAACAATCCAGGATTCAGAAAGCGGGGAAAAAATGATGAAAAACTGATCCAAAAATCCCCTTTTCACTGCTGCTGCTGTTGTTGTTGTTGTCACTTTACAAGCAATCAATCGACTTTTTTGACGAAATAAAAAGTGAAAATTGGAAGCATTTGTTTTCTTATCAGCAATAAAAAAAATACAATTGCTTGTTGAATGCTTTCTCTTTGCACCTTACGTTTTTATGCCAGAATATTCTGCCAGAATATTCTGTTTAAGCAAATGCCTAAATGAGCAATTGGATAGCTGCGTTGACAAATACATTGGATCACCCCCGTTGGCGTCAATTAAACGTCACTTTCGGTCAGCTAAGCTGCCTGCTAATGCGCCCAGCACGATTAGTGCAGTGCAAGGGCAGCAGCAGCAGCAGCAGCTATAGACTTTCAATTAATTCCGTCTCACTTTCTTTCACTTTTTTCTCTGCCCAGTTATTCTGTACTTTACTTAACTTGCTCTTGTCTGGTGTTTATTATTTTTATTGTTGTTTTTTTCATACGCAGTTTTTCTTTCAATTACCAATTCAACTGAAAGTGGTAGTGTTGGTAGTGGTCCTAGTTAAAAGTTGCGTTGCAGAAAAATTATTGGTAAAAGGAGAGGAAAAAAGAAATATATCATATCAAGTATTTTGTTATACTTGTCAAACTTTTCTTTTCTCATTTGTGATGCTAAAATAAATTAAAATTTTTAAAGTGTGTGTGAGAGGTGGTAGTGTGACCATTTGTTAAATTTAAATCTAAAAATAACAATAAAATCAATTTGTCAACAATTGCGCAACCTAGATCTAAGTAATTTTAAAAAGTAGATTTCTTTTAAAAGATTGATGAATCTTTAAAAGCTTGATTTGTTCTATGAAAAGTATAGAAAATTTAGTTTAGAATGTATTTTTAATTCAAAGTTTTAAAATGTGTTCTAATTTATGCTGCGGTTTGAGTCTGGGCTAATGGGACTCTGTACAAAAAAAAGAATCTCAATTTCAATTGTACTCTATTTTGCTTTCATTGAAATCCACATTTCCATTTCTGGGCAACCTTTTTCTTTGAGTAAAAAATAGTCAATTTACTCTACACAACAAAAATTAATCAGAAAAAATTAAAAAAATTAAAGTTTTAGCAGAAAAAAGTACAATTAGGCAGAAATAAACTGTGTTGCAACAAATTTTAATAGAAAAAGTAGTTGCAAAATGGATTTAGGGCAAACAACAGCAACAGTATTTTGTTACTAAAGATAGCAAAACAAAGTAACCTTTTATTTTCAATCAAAAAAAAGGAAAATCAATTCAAAATAGACCCTTTTCTTTTTATCAGCAATTTGCCATCATCAATTCACTTCATCAACAGGCAACAGCCACCACGACCACTTGGTAAGACTTCTTTTTGCTGATTCAAAGAAGCAACAACAAAAAAACAGTATCAATAATAGATGAAGCATAATATTATAAAAGAAAAAACCAACAAGACAAATGTTCTCTGCAATTCACTATTCAAACTGGAACAAATCAAAAAGCAGAAGAGGAAATTTGATAAGCTCCCCTTTCAACTGACAATGACAGAAAGAAAAAAAAACGAAAAAATAAAAAGAAAAGTAGACCTAAAATTAAAACCGTAACTTGACAATGTTGTTGTTGTTTAGCACTTTGTCGGCTTCTTTCTTTCATCGTCTTCTTTTTCTTATTTTTCCTCTTCTTTTGTACCTCTTTTTTCAGGTTAAAAAGGCAAAAGAAGCGTTCCTGCACTTGTGGTGATTTTGGGGTAAATGATTTCTAGCAGTGTCTTCTTGTTAATAAGTTAATAAGCCTAATTCTTTCTTTTTTCTATTAACTTTTGCCCAACCCAAAACACTGAACACATATGCAAACAAACGCAACAACAAAAAGACAAAAAAGCCTGCTTAACCAGAACAAAAACCTGAATCCTTTTAGGTCTTCTCTCGGTAATACTCTCGGATACATTACCACCACCACCACCACCACCACAAAAAAGTGAGGATCCATTACCATAGCATGAAAGAAAAAGCACTCTAATTAAATGTAAGTGTTTGTAAATATTATTATTGCCCCCTCTCCGCTCATTTCCCTTCCTTTTTTCCCCTCAAAAAAAACTGACCAAATCTAAAAATAAATCCCCTTTTGTGTTGTATCATCGATGAGATCTTCTCTCCTCTCCTCTCCTCTAACAGCAAAAGGATACATTTGCTCTGTTGTTGTTGTGTAAACACAGTGTGTCCCTTTTTGTATCTTCTTCTTCTCAATTCTCAATTGTTTTTTGCCCCTCTTTTTTCCTTCCCCGTACAAGCAAACTCCTCTAAGAAACTGCAATTTTGTGTTTCTCCGTTGTCGTACAACGTTTTTTCCCCTTCTTCTTCTTGTGATAAGTTTTTTGGCAAATAAAAAGAAGCTTTTTTTGTTTGTGGTGCTGGTGGTGGTAAAGGTAAGCGATAGGTAAATAAATAAAAAATAGCCAAGAAAAAACAGCAAATGTCAATTACATAGGTGAATCAATATTGACTTTTTTAAAACCTTTTGTGAAAAAAAACGATTGACTCAGTAAAAAAATTAAAATTCAAACTAAAAATTCAAGTGGTTAAGATTGAAAAATGTAAAATAAAAATTCTTAAAATTTAAAATAGTAGTGTCAATTAGAACCTTTTTCAAGTTGAATTCGAAAAAAGTTCCAATTTATAATTATACTTGAAGTGGATTCTTTTTTCACACAAAAAATCAACAAAATCTGTAGCACTAGCACTACTAAAACCCAGAATCTTCTGGTGCAAACCAGTTTCCAATTTAGCCTTCAAAATTAGTGGGCAGCAGCTAGATTCATTCTCATTCCCGCATTCAAACACGCAATAGCAAACAAATTGAGTGTTGATTGACAAACAAACAGTCAGACAAACAGACACAGTCTGCTTCAATGGAACTGCACTCATTCATAAATGATTTGATATGATACGAGGAATCCTAATTTACACAGTTTGCCGTGTTGGAATCATCATCGACTATTATTAGTCTTTATCCTCTTTATCATCTCATCTCGGCCCACTTTTGACATTTAGAGTGTGTCTGTGATCACAAGAGAGCTGTTAATTGATTGCCGATTAGACACACACACACTCAAAGGTGATGATTGAGCACTGCGGCTCAATCAATCAAAAGTACTGTACGGCAGTATATTGTACGGCAGTTTTCTTATTGTACAACAGTTTTCTTATTGTACAACAGCAGTCTTTTTATTATCATTGGCGCATCTTCACTTCTCTTTTTAGGAGAGATTGTAATAACACAATGGCTACTCTTTGTTGTTATTGTCGCCACTCATTTTTTATTGCTCGCTTTTGAACTTTTGCCGCCGCCGACGCCAATGCCACCGATCTTGTTTTTGTTGTCAGTTTTGTACGACCAAGAAAAAATTGTACGGCAAAAGTTTTGTACAGTGAAAAGTGTGTTTTCGGGTTTGCCAGCCCACTTATGAACTTAACCTTAAACTAAATAATAATAACTATACACTAAGCTTTACACCACCAACAAACACACACCAGCAACAAACCAGATCAATCGAGTTCTGATCAGATCAGATCAGGCAGTCAATTATTAATCCAAAAAGGAAAAAGAATGTTTTGCTCTTGTTGACTGTCTGCTGCTCACTTTTTTCCTCCCCTTTTTTCCCTCTTTTCTTCATTCATCATTTTCCTGTCTCCTGTTTTCCTTTCCTTTTTCTTCTTCTTTTTACTCTTTCGCCTATGTGTCTGCAACTGCTGACAAATTGCTGTCAATTTTTTTTATTTCGGTTGTACCTTCCAAGTGCTAACCGGGTACTTTGGGTAATGTGCAGTTGGTCTTTCTGTCTTTCTGTTTGTTTGCTTAGCCTCCTCTCTCCTAAAATAAGTCTTAGGAAATAGAAGAAAGAGGGAAAAGAAGGAGCAGTCAGAGGTCCATTTGAGCGAGGGCCAAGGATGATCGATGTTTACCGGTGCAGAAGTGCAAACAGCAGCAGCAGCAGCAGCATTCAATAGAAGAAAAAGAAGAAATTCAAGTAAAAGAGTGTTATCATTTTTTGTGTGACCAAAAAAATAAGCAGGAAAAGTCAGCAGACTTGAACGACTTAAAAAAAGAGGTTCAGTTAATAGCTTTTTGGCACGCAAACTTTCTTTCCTTTCCTTTTCTCAAAATGGTCAGCCAAGTTCAACTGTTGACAGTTTTTTGCTTAGTAAAAAGCTGTGGTAATATTCTAATTTGAACTTTCAAAAAACTGCCAGTTAAAATGATGATGTTCATTTATCATCGACTTTTCATCTTAACTGTGTGTGTGTCCACTTTTTTTAGTCCACTCCTGCTAGAATATTCCTAATGATCAAACTGATGTGGTGATGATGGAATGGTTTAAACTGACTTTCCTTAGCTAACAGAATTTGACAGAATTTGACCAAATGACAAATGACAAATGAGCTTGCCAAAAATAACAACAACTTCTCCTGTCCTGTCCTGTCTGACTGACTGTTTGTACAAACGAAAGAAAGAAAAAGTGCGCCTGAATAAAAAGGAAATGCTGAAGAAGAAGACGAAGGGAAAATATTCCACAATTTGTGTGTATTCCGGTCAGAAGCCAAAAAGAACAACAACAACTACTTCTTCTAGAACACTTGTGCAATACCTTATTTTCTAGAAATAGAAAGATAGAAAGAAGAAAAAGAAGAAGAAGAAGAAGTTTCTGGCACAGTACCTTTGGCAAAGTAGAGTTCAGTGAGGGAGGAGGAGGAGGAGGAGCCCTCCGTAGAGTTTGTTTTTAACAGGGCTGCTTCAGCTGTTGCAGATGCTGTGTCATTTGATGATGATGATGAGGAGGAGGAGAGGAGTTTAGTGCTAGTCAAAACTAGCTGCTCAATCTTTGAAATGACCTCCTCAGGGCGGACGCCGCTGCAGTTGAGCACCGTGCCGAGGTTGTCGATGATGGTGGAACTTCCGGGACTGTTGCCAAAGATGCCAGTCAACAGTATTTTGAGGCTCTCGATGGCTGAGGTGGAGTCCAGGGGAGTTGTTGAAGGAAAGGAGGAGGTGGTGGTGGTTTGAGGATCATAGAAAGGTGATATTGTTGATGGGGTTGGTGTGGTGATGGTGGAGGAAGTTGAGAATTCATCTGCTGAGATCATTGAGGTTGAGAATGAGAGTGAGTTGAGAAGATCTCCACTGCTGACGACACTTTGGGAGTTTAAGGAGGAGGTAGTGGACATGATGTTGTTCGGTTGAGGTGATGATGAGGATGAGGATGAAAAGGGTGGAAAGAAGTAAGAGGAGAAGAAGTTGGTGATGGCCATTTTTGTTGATGTACAGGCTTTTCTTAATGAAAAAAAATGTGGTAGAGTTTACATTGTGGAGAAAATGATAAAGTTTAGTTGTTGTTGAAGAGGGTAACCGGTTTATTCAACGGTGTTCATCTGAACGTAGTTTCAAAAATGAGGAAAAATTGCGATTTAAAGATGATGCGGCTGTTGAGTGGAATGTGTGAAAGAAGAAAAAGAAGAAAAAGTGTTAGAAAAGAGTGACCAGTTAATAACCCAACAAATGAGTGACTTAAATTAAACAATTAAAAATGTCAACAAAATTCAATAGTGATGCAAAACAAGTGGCGTCAGAATTCTTGCAAATAACAAGGCTGCTGCTCCAAACAAAAGAATGACGACTTTCGCCGTGATGCGGCAACCAAGCAACTGAATCATACCCTCACACTGAACAGAACAGCACTGAACTGTTGCCGAGTCTAGTGGCTTGGCTATATATTGGGAGAAAACGAGAGAGAGAGAAAACAAGAATCAAGAATCCAAAATTCAGAGAGAGAGAGAGAGAGAGAGAGAGAAAATGGGAAAAAGAAGGGGAGAGCAAGAAGAGAAAGCTCAGCTGTAGATTCACTGTAGTGAAAAGTGAGAGAGAATCCACTGACCAGAATTGGACCACATAACACCAACTGGTAATGGTAACGGTAGTAATAGTGGTGGTGGTCACAAGCCACTAATGATTCACTAGTGATTCAGTTCTAGTTTTAGTTCAAGCAGTTTTTCAGTGCCTAGTTTTTCTGCTTCACAAACTCAAACTCACAACATCACAAGATGCAGCCCGAGGGAGCCGCGGCCAACTGCCGCTGCTGCTGCTGAAAAATATGATTCCAGATTGCTAGAATTTTTAATTTTTTTAGTTGCTATTTTGCAGTGAGTAAGTGAGTGTTTTTAAAAAAATAAAAAGTAGGTGACCGGTTTGAAAGAAGATTGAGAGTGTTTTGGGTAAAAAGTTACAAAAAAATTGTTATTGAATAAAAACCTTTTCAAACATTAAAGCTAAAACACAGTCAATATCATCAACACCTCATTTTTCTTTTAGTAGTGATTTTTATCAAACACTGGCAAAGAAATAGCACTGCAAAATAATCAAACACAAAAAAGTAAATTGAAAAACAAGAAGTGTATGCATGCAATGCAAATCAGCAGGAAGTCGGGAGGTCTTGTTTTTGCAATTGCTGCCACTTTTTATTTTTTTCAATTGCCTGCAAAATTGAATTTAATTTTAAAATAAAAACAAACTTTTAAAGTTTTGGGTATTAAAATAATAATGAACCAAAATAGTGTTCATAAAAATAAATTGAAACCTTTTTTAAAAATTAAAATTAAAATCCTAACTAAAAAACCGTTCAATTTAACCCAATTTCACTCTCTTCATTACTCGAAAAAATCACCAGATTAAATCAAAATTATGCCCAGAGGAATATTCTCTTGAGCGTGAAAAAAAATGAAAACGGGAGAACCTGTTTGACTTCCGAGAGAAAGAAAATCAAAATAAATTACAAAAATCCGAGAAATCACGGGATTCGGGCAAATACAGCACAACAACTAAAAAACGTTCTGCTTGTCCAACACTTGGCTTGAATGACAGAAAAAAAAGAGGCAACAGAATCAAAATTAATTACAACAACAACAACAGCAACGGCAGCAACAGCACAGAATCACAGCAAATAAAAACTGCAGAATCAATGTCAGTTGATTGGCCTGATTGACTGACACATGTGTTTTGCTGGCAACAATCTCGGTGACAACAAGATGAAAAAGGAATAGAGAAAGTGCACTGGAAAAGACATGGAGACAGGAATCCTCGATAAAAAAGGAGTCAAGAATTGGTAAAACAACGACGTAAAAACATCGTGATTTTGGGCATTATCACCCGGGCAATTTTGGACAGTTTTTACTAAAGTTTTCAAGATTGTTTGATAAATCTAAATGATTGTATGGTTGTTGTTGTTGCTGATAAAGTTAAAGTAAACATTGAAAAAATGGTAACCTTTTCAGAACAAAAGAATACGAGAATTACCAATTGAACAACGGTCTGAATCTAATCTAATGTATTTAAAAAAATTAAAACTAAATCAAACATTTTAATTTGTAGTAAAAAATGTAAAACTTTAAATGTGTTATTTACCTTTTGTATAACACAAAAATATGGCAATGCAAAGTTTAGTTTTTTTTATTGAAATCACCACACAAAAAACTTGTTGATAAAAAAAATCAAAAAAAAAATTAAACATTGATCTCTTCAGTCTTTTCACTCTTTTGTTTCCGCTGTTTGACAATCTTTTGCAAGCATGACTAAAAATAATAAACAGACACACACTCACAAAACACAAGATCAAGTTGCGCCGGCGGCGGCGGCCGGCAAACAAATCAAACCAAAACAAGGCAAAATAACAACACAAAGTAACAAAAGTTTGCCAGCTCAAAGATGCTCAACAGCAGTTTTCAACTTGGCTGAAGCTGAAGCTGATGATGATAACATTGAGCAACATTAAGAAAAAAAAAGAAAAAAGAAAGAGAGAGATGTACACAGCAGTTGTCTTTCCTCATCATCTCAAATATCAATCAGTGGTAGTGCAACAAACAGCAGAGAAATAAAGAGATAGATTTTTGCATTTATTTTAGCAGTTGAGCTTTTCTAGCAGTTTTTGTACTTTGCTTCAACTGAAGCAGCAGGTTTGATAAAAGAACAGAACAGAACAGATTTCGTCTGCAGCCATTTTTCGTACAGTGAACTGTCGAACTGTTTTTTTGGCTTTCTGTTGCCAATGCTGATCAAATGCCGAAAAATTGTTAAAGCTAACTTCTGTGACATCTGCTGCAAATAAAGGTTGTAGGAGAAAGAAAAACTCATCTTCTTTTTTTTAATTCTAGTTTGATCTTTCAGCTTGAACCCGGTTTCTATCTTTTTTTGGCAACTATATGAAAATAAAACACACATTTGATATACACTCACAACAAAGATCAACAACAACTAAAGGTGAAGGTGAAATTAATTAGAAATTGATCGCTCAAAAAAAACTAACAAAAAATAAACAACAACAAATTATTTAAAAAACTAGAATAAAAATAGTTGAAAAATAAGTTTACCTTTTTAGGAATGTTCCGGAAGGTTTCCCATCCAAAAAATAAAAACAAAATTTAACTATTATGAACAAAACAACTGCTTTAGACCAGCAAATTAAAACTTAACCAGAAAAAAATAAAAAGATAAACTGAGTGCACTAGAGAAAAAAAATGTAAGTCAGTCTCAGTATCAAATCAACTGCAATCATCAATTGATATTGAAAACCAAATAAAAGGAGAACGAAAAGACGATACACCAGCAAAATTGTGGTTGAAAAGAGAGGCAAAAGTGAAAGTAGATTAAGTGATGTTATTGCTACTTGCCCTGAACAACACACTGCTGCTGCTGCTGCTTCAACTGCTGCTTGCTACTGAATGAGTGCAAATGAAAATCTGGAAGCCATGTGAGTGCTTAGGATGATGAAAAAGTTGAAGAAAAAGAAGCTGTTGATATTGTTGATGATTTTGTGGTGGTGGTGATTTGATGATATTTGATTTTATGCTGATGGTGATGGTGGTAGTGGTGATTATCAGCTGAAGAAAAGAGGGAGACGATACAATTAGACTTGCTGGTTTGAGATGTATTTGGGAACTTGATTTTAATGATGATGAAACAAGAACAAAAAAATTGAAAAGTGTGAAAACACAAACACACAAAGAAAGAAAACACCAGCACCAGCACAACAGCACCAACAACACACACCGGCAATGACACATCAAATGACCGTTTAGTCAACGTGTGCTGACAGCTGCTGCGGCTGCAAAGAAAAAATAGCAGCAGCAGCCAAATAGTTGATTGTTGAGGGCAATAAAAAAGATGAAGCAACAGCAGACGATAAACTCTTGATGATGTGTAATACTGAAGTCGATGGTGGTGGTGATGGTGGTGAGGGTGATGACGATGATGGTGATGGTGATGAACTGATGAGAGAAAGAAGTTGACGGTGGCGGCGGTGATGGCAATAAAAACAACAAAAAATTATTATAATAGTCGATGGTGATACCCTAGAGGGAAATGGTGTGCATATTAAATGTCACTTAAGGTGTAGTGATAAAATATTATTAGTATTTGATACCTTTTTACATCGTTGTCACTAAAAGTCCTAATTATTAGCTATTCTTTTTCACTGACCAAAAAAAATACTGCGTTACCAGAAAAAAAAACTACTGGCGAATAATAAAATGGCCAATTTAGAGGGCAGCAAACATCAGACCAAATCGAGCTTGAATGAGTGGCCACTGAATTTCTCTCTCTTCTCAAAAAATTTGCTCAGAAAATAGCAACATTTTTGGACTGTTAGAAAAAAGCAGTTACTACTACAAAAAACCTTTTGCATAGGAAGGAAAAGAGGAGAAGAAAAAACGGAAATGATGAATTGGCAGTCTTTGGGGAGAGAGGGAAAGAGAGAAGTGGTAGTTCACACTTTTTAATGAGAAGAGGAGAGGAGAGGAGAGGCGAGGAAAGAGAGCAGTAATTTATTAATTATCACCTCATTAGCACTGTGTTGCTCTCGCAGTAGAACACAACGGCCGTACAACTCTAGCAACCGTGCTTTGGCACTTTTCGTTGCTTTCCCAGTGGACAGCTGCTGCTGCTGCTGATGGTGAAAATGCTAAGGAAAGAGGAGGGGCACTTTTAGCTTTAACAGCTGCTGCTGCTGCTGTACATACATCATAAATGGTCGAGAAAAGTAGAGAGAGCTAAACGGAATGCTATTTTTAGACCTTTTTCTCTCACGTCAGGTTGGCTTAGGTTTAGGCTAAGTAAGTTAGTTGTTAGTTAGTAGTAGTCTTTGCAGTGTAAGTGAGTGTGTCTGAGTGTTTTGCACAGTCTTTTCTGAGTGTTATACTTAGGGCTCAAAACGGCTCTTTGGTGTTTCTTTTTCTGTCTTGTTTCATCTTTTGTTTTTTGGGTTTGTAGGTGGTGGTGGTAGTGGTGGCAGTGTCAAAGCTGTGGTTTCTAAAATAAAAAATGTTGAGAGGGAAAAGCCGCCGCCGCCGCCGCCGCCGCCGAGAAAAGCTCATCACCAGGTGACAACTGCTGCTGCTGCAGTGCAAATATTTAAAATAGTCGCCCGTAGTAGTGCTATGGCTTGTAAAACAGCAGAAACACACTAGCAGTAAAAAACACTAGCAATTGGAAAGCATCGTCATATTTGCAGGAGAAAAACATTGCATTTTTTAAATACTTGTACGGGTGGAAAAAATGTGTGTGTACAGGTGGTGGTGATGATTGTAATTTTAAGTGAAAGCAGTGTTTTTTTAAAATTGGAAAAAAACAAAAATGGTTGTAATGTTGTAATTTTGAAATAATTTTAATTTTACCTTTTAAAACTACCATATTTTTTATACAGCCCAAATAAACACAACTTGACACACTTGACTAAAAAATTAAAAACCAGAAAAAAATAATGCGGTCAACAGGCAGCAAAAATAAGTTTAACATTTGCTGCTGCTGCTGCTGCTGTTCAACAACAAAAGAGAGCGGAAAAAAAGAAGAATAAATAAGAAAAATTCCGCACTTTTCATTGTCCAGTGTTTCCGTTGCCGCCGCTACACACATTTGAACTGTTAAAGGAATCTTCTAGCAAACTGAACTAAAAACTGCTGCTGCTGCTGTTGTTAGAATTTGCATTCATCAACTCAATTCTTAGGTTTTTTGAACTGTGCAATAGAGAATTTATCAAGTTCTTTGTGTGTGTCTTCTGGCAGGTCAGTGACAGTAGACGACGATGGAAAAAACGGTCATTGCCATTGCTTGCACTTGTTTTTAGGGTCAGTTTGAGTTTGCTTGATATAAAATGGATAGAATGTTCCAAAGTTGTCCGACTTGTAAATCAGTCTAGTTCAGTCGGTTAGTCACACTCAATTACACTTGAGAAGATTAAGATTGAGGTCATCAAAAGAAGGCAAAGTTGGGTTGAAACAAAAAAATGAGAGAGATTGACTGGCCACAATGACAATGTCAAATTGTGGTTGATCAAGTGTGATTAAAGTAGATTAAAAAATTTATAAAAAAATTACCATTTTGATGTACTGGCAACACCAGTAGAACTGTTAACACTTTTTTCACAGTTTAAACACACAAAAAACATGCAACTTATTTGAGCATTAGACCCATTTTTAGCCACTTTTTTCCATTTTCTAGCGTTAGCTGTCAAACACAATAGAAAATACAAACCATTACCACCATCACCACCGTCACTGGAAGGAAAACAGACATTCCTTTTGTATTTTTCTAACTTTCAGATCCCCAGATTCTTTTTCCTTTTTCTCTTCTTCTTCTTTAATTGCACTTTTGACTTTTGAAACTGCTGATGTTGCTGCTGCTGCGACGTTTAATTGAAAATTAGACTTGCAAAAAAGAAGAAAGTGAGAGACTGAAAGACTGAAAGTGAGCAGGAAAATTGAGAATCAAAACAAAAATCAAGAATCAAGAATTGAGAGAAGAGAAAGAGAAAGAGAGAGTTGAGCAAAAAAGCAGACAATTCTTCAGTTTCACACAATCACAGTGTGACTGTGGTAAGTGTAATCAGAGAACGCCGTTTAATTTGAAAAATGAGTTGAGCAAGAAAAAGAGGAGAGAATGTTCTGTTTTCAGAAAGTTTGACAGAAAGAAAGAAAAGAAAGAAAAAAATAAAAAGATTTAGAATCAAAATGCAAATAGGGGAAGGAAAAAGAGAAAAATCAGTTATACACACACTTTGAGACTAATAAATGCTGCTACTGATAAGATTCTAGAGAAAAAATCGTTATTATTATGTACTTTTCACTGCTCTTAATAATGTTTATTATCGTATAGAAAACAAAATCTGCTTTCATTTTCACTCATTTTCACTTTTCTTTCTCTCTTGACCATCATCGCCTGTGGCGTCAGTCAGTCGCGTCTGTCCTCTTTTTGTCGATCACTTTACTTTGCTGGACAAGGCAGAAAAAAAGTAAGACAACGCGGGTGGTCATTGAGTTGGTTATCAAGAAGAGAAAAGAGAAGAGGAAAAAAGAAGTGTACAGCAGGAAAATTGTACAATGTATAAAGAGAAAGAGAGAGAGAGAGAGAACCGTACACACGTTCGGTAATTCACTTTGGTGGTGGGGAAAATGGTGGTGAAAACTGGTGGGGCCTGTTGTTCTCTTTTTTTCACCGTTGGGTAACCCAATTGTGCTGTTCCAGGAGCATGGGAAGATTTTTTCGTTGTTGTTGTTGTGCGCCTCTGACCTAACATGCTAAAATGTTGTGCGCAAGATTTTTTGTTTGGGTTTATTTTGCTGGTTTTTGGAGTTGCTTTTTTGGAATTAACAGACGATTGAGCGATCAATTACAAAGCAGTATTTTAATTGGGGAAAATGTTAATATTTAAAGTTGTTGAAATATAAAAATGGTTACCGTTTTAGCACCAACTACGTTTAGATCAACGAATGATAACAAAATTAAAATAATTTCAAAGTTAACATTTTAAAATATTTTAGCTTTAGATATTAGTCACTCTAAACTTGCAAACGCACTAAATTCTGGCGTTTTGATTTATTGAAGAAGCTGCTGCTGCTGTTGCTGTTGTTATTTTCTCACTTTGCCAAGCACAGTTTTAGACCTGACAGATGCTTTTAGGCACTACTTGCCACTACTTTGTTGCAGAGAAACTAATGTAAACAACTGAAAAAAAACAAACAGAAAAAATTAGGCAGTACAACTAACAAAAAACAAAAAGCTAAAATTTGAATAAAAATGTAAACCTTTTTTAAGAAAGAGATGTTAACTCGATCAGAATTTAATTAATTAACTTTGACTGTTAAAAAATAAAATAAAAAAAATTTTTAGGAACCTTTTTTCCGTTTGATCCAACAGACGTAAAAAATTTGACCATTTTTTGTTTGCCGGTGCCTGCCTGAGACAATAAACATCAGCAGCAGCAGCAGCAGCAGCTTCCTCGGTGAAATATGTAGGGCGATGTCATCGGCATGTAACTCAGTGCCGGTAACTCGGGCAACTCACCTCATTGAGCAGCAGCAGCCTCTTACAAATAAAATAAAAAAAATTTTGGTTGACTGACTAACAAAAAAGTGCACTAACTAACTTACACAGTTCTCGCTGGCAAAGGGAAAGTCTCTCAATTTCAGTCTTTCAATCTCAATCTCAATTTCTTAGTCCTGGCGATGTGACCGAGTCTGTCAATTTGCATTAGAGTGCAAAGTCTGACTTGAGTTAAGTTAGTAAGAGAGAAAGGCAAAGAAGAAGATGAAAAAGAAAAAATATGAGATTGAGTTCTTCTTAAGGACAAAATGGCAATATGGTAATATAGGAAATGGGGAATGGTAAAAATAATAATAATGCCAACTGGAAATGATTAAAAAAAATAAAAGTGCATAAACCAAAGATAAAAAAGGGCAGAGTATTGACAAATGATTATGCATAAATAAAAAGTATAAGAAAAAATTTGAAACCATTTTTGAATGTTGAAAAATAAAAAATAATTGATTGAAAAAATAATAATTCAAGTTGTTTAGTGGTAACAATTTTTCTGATGAAATTTCAAATCTCACCTAAATAAAATTGCATTTTATTTGTTTGAATGTTGTGTTTTAAAAAAATTGAGTAAATTTTACTTCCGGAAAGTAAAATAAGGGGACAAAAGAAAGTGAATGACAGAAAAAGGTTAATTAAAATAACCGGTTAGGTGCTCTAACTCTAGCTGAAGAAAAAAAAGATGATAAAGCAAAAACACTTTTTAATAGTTTTTTAAATAAAAGAAAAGAAGGAGATATGATTTACTTAATCAAAATGAACAAAGCAAATTTTGACAAATTTTGCTCTGGTTAATAAACCGGTAAGATGACGGGTGTTTTTCCTGGTGACATTTTTTGATATAAAAGCAGAAAACATTTCCGTTTTCCTACTCAAACTAAAAAACTGCTTCACATTTTTACTTGTTTTAGCAATTAAATAACACGAAAAAGACAGAAAACAGCAGCAGCAGCAGAACAAACATGCAGCCACAAGTTGCTAGCATGTTTGAGTTCAGTCATCAACTTTTCTGCTAACAAGACAACAACAAAAATCCCTTAGTGCAATTCAAAACTACAACGACAACTGATAACGA